>Ga0209604_1000021_pt1 | contig 141742 bp, 133 predicted proteins | sample AD_UKC097_MetaG_FD_184405 | JGI IMG/M metagenome (GOLD analysis project Ga0209604, IMG submission 184405) | Active sludge microbial communities of municipal wastewater-treating anaerobic digesters from USA - AD_UKC097_MetaG (SPAdes) (version 2) | ecosystem: Engineered > Bioreactor > Anaerobic...
GAAAGGGGCGCCGTTATTGAAGATCCGGGAAGGGAGCGGGACCGGGCGGAAAAGTGGAACCGGTTGGCAGTGGGCGCCAACCACGGCAGTCGTGGGCAGGCCCCTCCGGGGGAGGAACGTGATGGATCCCGGGACATCCTGAAGGACGAGATGAGACGAATCGAATGATTGTGCGCCGCCCCGGATCAGGAAGGATCCCGATCAAAAAAAGTCATAAGAAACACTTGTAATATCTTGCATTTCGCGGTATGTTGCCCTCTCGTCATTGCCCTGAGACCAAGCCAACGCGTTAACGTAACATCTGTCATGAGATATCGATGGACTGCCGGAGAAGAAAAGAAAGCAGACCGTCTCTTATTGAATTACCTGTCTTGTTAACCTGAATACGTTATTGTGTATATTGAACAAACGGAGGACCGCCGGCCTGTGAGCGAAAGACACGCCTACGAGGAACTGGAACAGAAAATCAAACTGCTCGAGGAAGAAGCCGCAAGGAGCAGGGAAACGGAGGAGGTCCTCAGGGAAAACGAAAGGAAGTATCGTCTTCTGTCGGAATGGGTGACGGATATCATCTGGAAGCTGGATCTGACCTTGAAGACCACCTACGTGAGTCCGTCCATCATGAAGGTACTCGGATTCACGCCGGAAGAGAGAATGGCGCTGGAAGCGGTGGACGTCATGACGCCGGAATCCTACGCAAGGGCGGTGGAAATCCTGGTCCGGGAACTGGAGACGGAACGCGAGGGAGGGGCGGATCCGGACAGGTCGATGACGGTGGAAATAGAGTATTATCACAAAGAAGGTCACACCGTGTGGACGGAAAACAGGCTGCGCGGGATACGGGATCATCAAGGAACCCTGGTCGGCATTCACGGTGTGTCCCGTGACATCACGGGCCGGAAGAGATATGAAGAAGCCCTCAAAGTCAGCGAGGAAAAATATTATTCCATCTTCAACCATTCCCTCGATGCGATCCTTTTGACCAACGAGGACAGATCCATTCTTGACGCCAATCCGGCGGCCTGCGAGATGTTCGGCCGTTCACTGGAGGAGATCCGGAGCGCCGGATGGGACGGTCTGGTGGATGCAACGGACCCGCACCTGCAGGACGTCTTGAGCGAAATATTGCGGGCAGGCAGAACGAGCGCAGAAATCATGATGCTTCGTTCCAACGGAAATAAGTTTCCCGTGGAAATGTCGTCGAACACATTCGCCGATGCAAACGGCCAGAATAAAAACTGCACGATCATCCGGGACATCACCGACCGGAAGCGGGTCGAGGAGGCGCTTGCGGAAAGGGAAAACCGATACCGTGAACTCAGCATTGTCGATGACCTTACCAAGCTTTACAATTCCAGGCATTTTTACAATCAGCTCCGTATGGAACTCAACCGGGCGGACCGTTATGAACAGCCGTTGACGCTTCTTCTCCTCGATCTCGACGATTTCAAGGCCTTCAACGACGCTTACGGCCATCTCCAGGGGGACCAGGTCCTGTCGCGATTCGGAGATCTGGTCAGGGATACGCTGCGCCAGGCGGACTCCGCCTACCGCTACGGCGGCGAGGAGTTTACGATCCTTCTGCCCATGACGACCAGCGCCAACGGCATCGCAGCCGCGGAAAGAATTCGAAAAAGATTCAGGAAAGAGAGATTTTCGCCGATAGCTGGTAAGGACGTCTGCATGACGGTGAGCATCGGGGTGGCCCAGTACAAAACGGGAGAGGGCATGAGGGCCTTTGTGGACCGGGCCGACCAGTTCATGTACCAGGCGAAGAAGAACGGCAAGGACCGGGTCTGCTGCGAGTCGTCGGCCCAAAAACCATCGAACCGGTGATCCGCGGGTTTCTTCCCCGTTGGGTGTCACGGACGCCGGGATCAGAAGGGCGGTCAATAGAGGGATCCCCTCCAATTTTCATTTTAAAAGCAAAACGAAAGCGGAGGAGCCTTCGCAGTGATCCGGTTGCAGCGGGAAAGGTCCTTTCTCCCCGTGAGCGGCGTCGGGAGGAGGGTACGGAATATTCGAGAACTGCCGCACTGGAGTTTTTCAGTGTCATCGTACGAGAACGATCGGTTGTCGCAAGCGGTGCCGGCGTCTCCTCCCGTTGAGACATCGCCGACCGGGCAGCGGTCCGGAATCGATGGGCCTGTCCGCGGCGGGCAAAGCCATCAGAAGGAAGAGTATTCCGATCTGAAAAAGCTGATTTTCCGGGTGCTGTCGACCCTGATCCTGCTGACGTTCCTCACCATTCTGGCGGGAATTCTCTCCAATTCACTGGCGATCAGCGCCGTTGCCGTCGATGCGGGCACCAGCATGGTCCTCCATCTGTTCAACATGATCACCATCGGCATTATCCTCCGTCAGAACTCGTTCAGTTACCCTTACGGAACGGGAAAACTCGAAAATTTCTCCGGTTTTCTGTATGCGGCCCTGGCCATGCCGGGAGCCCTGCTGATCATCGTTTCCGCAGTCAAACGCTATCTTCATCCGCCCGCCGCAATCGACTTCGGTCCCGCCCAGGTCATGCTGATCCTGTGGCTGATACGGGATGTTTCGCTGTTTTTTTTCGCCTCACGGATCTGCAGGCGGTATCCGGACCACTCGCCCATGACCGAGTCCTACCTCGTAAACATGAAGGTTACGGTGACTTATACCATTGCCATCCTGGCGGGACTGCTGTTCGGTTCCCTGATGTATTCAACGGGACGGTCCGGGATCGCAATCGCCGTCGACCTGATCATCGCCGTGCTGGTCGTCGCCTACATGTGTTACTGTGCCGTCGGTCTTCTGATCAGGAATTTCCGGTCGCTCATCGATATGCCGCTGCCGGAGACGGACCAGTACAAGATTCTGAACGCGCTGACGGCCGATTTCGACGCGTACGAAGGGATCGGAAACATCTATTCGCAGTTGAGCGGAAGCACCCGTCTGATCCAGATTGAAATCTACTTCGACCCCTCCACGACGGCGGAAGAGATAGACCGGCTGCGCGGCAGGATCGAGGAACGCCTGCGGGGGCATTTCGGAAAACTGCTGTTTCATCTCATACCGCTCGTTCGGGAGACATAACGATTCGCCTGGGGCGAAGTGTTCCGCCGTTTGCGACGGGGAGAAGCTCGATCGGGATTGCCATGGTGCGATTTTCTTGACGGATCGGGGCAATGGCCTTAAAAGGAAAAGAGGGGTCGCGATTCCGGGTAGAGGGCTTCTCGAGATGCCGGGAAAGGAGTGCGGGATGAAAAAGCCTTTGTCGATGATCCTTTTTTGCATGTTCCTCACAGCCGGCCTGCTTTCCTGCTGTCCGTTCCTTGCGGACCAGGCCGGGAACCGGGGGGGCTGGGGCGGCATGGCGGGTTACGGGATGGGGGGACTGTTCATGGGAATTCTGTTCATCATCATCGTCATCGTTGTCATCTACCTGGTGATCCGGGTATTGTCCAGGAATCTGAGTGAAACCGGCGCCGGCGAGACGCCCCTGGACATCCTGAAGAAACGGTACGCGAAAGGGGAGATTTCCAAGGAGGAATTCGACCGCATGAAGGATGAATTGAAGGGCTGACGAACCCTCCGTTTCCCCATTTCCCCGGGATGAGTTCATGAAGCAACAGGAGCCGGTTCTACCGGTGCCTCTCCTTTCATTTTCATTCCATTCGCACATGTCCCGCGCATCGGGACGGCCGGCCGCAATCGGAGCGCCGCGGATCGTCCTGATCCCCTTGCCGGCGCCGGGAAGGGAGGAAGGCGCCCGGTCCCGGTGCATCGAACGGGGGGGACATGCGGGACCGATTGACACAAGGGGCCGATCTCCCTATACTGATTTCCGTAAAACATGGCGGCGACGGCCCGCGTTTCGAACGCCGTTGCCTTGAACGAGCGGACCTGCCGCTCCCGTGAGGGTCATCCCGAAACGTCTGCCGAACGGTTTCATCGGTGCGGGGCATCCTTCGCGGCGGCCGGCGGCTCCGTTTTTTTACGTTGCGGTGAGGCGGATGGGCGGCATGGTTCATTGTTTGCCCGGCCGCGTCATTGCCTGTCGCGTTTCGTTTCCAGCCGTCGATCGAGAGACGGGGGGTCCATGGCACTGTCCGAAGTCGATGCCGCGGCCACGGCGCTCGGAAGAGCGGTTACGCCCATGCTTGCGGAGCATCCGGGAAAGTCGGGCATCCACCCGCTGCTCGATGCGCATGAGGCGTTCGCCGCGCGGATGCTGCTGGCCACGGCGGCCGAACGGACGCTGGACGTCCAGTATTACATCTGGCGTAGCGACATGACGGGCACCCTGCTGTTCGAAGCCCTCCATGCCGCCGCCGGCCGCGGGGTCCGCGTACGCCTGCTGCTGGACGACAACAACACGTCAGGGCTCGACGACACCCTGGCGGCGCTCGATTCCCACCCCAACATCGAGGTCCGCCTGTTCAACCCGTTCAGGATTCGGAAGCCCCGGGTACTGGGTTACCTTGCCGACTTCTCCCGGATGAACCGGCGGATGCACAACAAGTCCTTTACCGCAGACAACCGGGCCACGATCATCGGCGGCCGCAACGTGGGCGATGAATATTTCGGGGTCTCAAAGGGAACGCTCTTCGCCGACCTGGACGTCATGGCCGTGGGTCCGGTCGTCGGGGAAGTGTCGGCCGATTTCGACCGCTACTGGACCAGCGCGTCGGCCCGTCCCGCAGACAGGGTGCTGGCCCCGGCCGATTCCCGCCGTCTCGAAGCGCTGGCGTCGGCGGCGTCGCTCATCGAAGGCCGTCCGGCCGCCAGGGCGTATATGAATGCATTGCGCCGTTCCGGGTTCGTCCAGGACCTGCTTCGGTGCAATCTGGACCTGGAATGGGCGGCGACGCGCATGGTCAGCGACGACCCGGGAAAGGGGCTTGGACGGGCCGCGCCGGAAAAGTTTCTGACCCGCCAGCTGGCGGAGATCATCGGCGAACCCGCTGCATCGTTGGACCTCATATCCCCTTATTTTGTCCTGAGGGACGCCGTCGTGAGGGCGTTCACGTCATGGGCCGCCCGGGGAGTGAAAATCAGGGTGCTCACGAATTCCCTGGAAGCCACCGATGTGGCCCTCGTCCACGCCGGTTACGCGAAAAAACGCAAAAGGCTGCTTCGGGCCGGCGTCACCCTCTACGAAATGCAGCGCCTGTCCCCGTATTTCGTGAAGATCCGGCGGCCCGGGCGGATGGGCGGTTCGGGCGCGAGCCTCCATGCGAAAACCTTCTCGGTGGACCGGTCGCGGGCATTCATCGGTTCGTTCAATTTCGACCCGCGCTCGGCGGCGCTGAACACCGAGCTGGGCTTCATCATCGAGAGCCCGTCGCTGGCGCGGCGGGTCGACGCCGTGTTCAATGAGGTCATTCCCGACAACGCGTACGAGGTGCGCCTGTCCGACGCCGGGAAGCTGTACTGGCTGGAGCGGCGTTCGGGGGAGGAAATACGCCATGATACGGAACCCGGCACGGGGTTCGGGAAGCGCGCCGCCGTGGCCGTGTTGTCGGCCCTGCCCATCGAGTGGCTCCTGTGATGGGTGCGGAAGGGAAGGGGACGCCCATGACGGGGGAAAGGGACCGGCTGGAAATCATCTACTGCGCCGAATCGGGATTTCGGTCCTTCGCCGCCGGCCTGGCGAAGCGGATCGAAAGGCGGTTCGGGCTCGTCGCGGATCTCGTGGAAGGACACGACGGCATCTGGGAGGTCCGGATGAACGGGAGGATCGTCCAATCCAATCGAAGGGCCTGCGGCTCCATGGTTTCCGGCGACCGGATCCTCCGGGAAATCGCCAGGCGCAGGGCCGCCCCGGCCGCACTGCCCGTTTCCCGGTCGACGGCGGGGACGTCCCGGGAACCCCCGCCTCCGGAGGGGATTCCGAAGAGGCGGGAGAAATGATGGATGAAACCGGATTGGAACCTGAAAAAGAAAGCACGGAATACGGGAGAATTGCATTGAAAGGTCTGAAGCGTTCCACATCGATCACACTGAGAACGACCACCTTCCTGGCGGCCGTCATCCTCCTTGCCGTCGTTGGGGCGGCGTCGCCCTCGCGGGCGGACGGGGTTCAATACGTCACGTTTTTGTACACGGGGGATTTGAAGGGGGATGTCCTTTCCCGGAAGGGGTGAGGCGGCCGACCTTCGGGCGGTCTTGCTCGAAATGCGGGATTGGTGAACAAGCTGCGCGGGACGGAGGCGAACGTCGTCCTCCTCGACTGCGGGGACTTTTCCTCCGACTGGGGGTACGGCCAGGAGATCGCCGCCGAGGCGACCCTCAAGGCGATGAACGGGATGGGGTACGCCGCCGCCGCCCTGGGGCCCCTGGACCTGGCCCTCGGGCCGGAAATCCTGGCGGGACTGCTGAAAAACGTCGCCTTTCCCGTCGTCACCTCCAACCTGGTAAACAGAGAAACGGGCCGGCCGTTCGGAACGGACCAGGCCGTTTTCGAGCGGGGAGGGGTCCGGATCGGCGTGGTCGGAGTGCTTCCGGACAACGAGGTGAAGGAGACCGCCCCCGCCTTCCTGGAGAAGGGGCTCTTCAAAGTTCTTCCCATGGAGGAGGCGGTCCGGAAGGCCGTGGGGGAGATCCGCCCCAAGGTGGACCTCCTCATCCTGCTTTCCCAGGGAACCTTCGAGGAAACCTGCCGTCTCGTGGAGAAGGTTTCCGGCATCGACCTCGCCGTTTCCGCCGGCGTGGGAAAGGCGGTTCCGGGGGCCCCCGTCCCGGGGACGCCGGTTGTCACATCCCCCGAGCGGGGAAACGAACTGGGTTTTGTCCGGTTCAAGGTCCGCAGGGGCAGGGCGATGCTGCTGGAGAAAAGGATGATCGGCCTCGGCTGCTATGATCCCGACATTCCCGAGGACGAGACCGTGGCCTCCTTCTTCGGCGACGAATTCAAGATAAAAATGGCCAAGGCCCGGCGGGAGCGTTTCGGGCGGCGGGAACGGCGTGAACCGATCATGGGGAAGGATCCGTCGAGGCCCGCGCTCCCGGCGGAGACGTTGAAGAAGGGCGAAGGAACGGGACCCATGTTGCCCGGGACCGTTCCCGTCCCCGGGAAAAAGCCGTGAGAGTCCCGCGGATGCGCGGATGACGCTTGCGGCGTCGTCCCGGGAGAACCTGGAAAAAACGCTTGACAGAAAAAGTCTTTTTGTCTAATCACCACAGAAATAGTGGAGAATCGTCAGATGCTGCAGATTTCCACGAAAGGGAGATACGGGGTCCGGCTGATGATCGATCTGGCCTTGCGGTACGGGGAGGGGCCGGTTCTTCTCCGTGAGATCGCCGGCCGCCAGGGGATATCGGAGAAATATCTCTGGAACCTGATCTCGCCGCTCAAGAATGCCGGCCTGGTCGTCTCCTACAGAGGGGCCCGCGGAGGGTACAGCCTGGCGAAACCGCCCTCGAAGATCAACCTGGGCGAAATCATGCGCCTTCTGGAGGGGCCGCTGTGCCTTGTCGGCTGTGTCGAGAAGCCCTCGGAATGCGGACGGTCCGCCATGTGCATCATCCGTGATGTATGGGAGGATGTCTCCAGGAGGATTTCGAAAACGCTCGAGTCCATCACCCTGGCGGAGATGGTGAGGAAGAACCGGACGAAGAAGACGGAAGTCCTGTCGGAAGGAAATAATTGAGGGGTCGGCCATGAAAATCCCCCACGGTTTCATCATGACGGCGTGCTGTCCCATCTGCCGGGGAAAAGCCCGCCGGCAGGGGGGCAACATGGCCTGAGGACCGGTTCCGTGGATCCGGAGAAACCCGCCCGCCGTAGAGGAGAGCGGGTTTTTATTTTCGGCGGTGTCATCGGGAAGCCGGGATGGATGCCCGGGAGACGAACATTACGGGAGATGCGCCCATGACCGGGGGAAGGATCACGGGTCGAACGGAAATGCATGGAAAAGCGGTCGCATTGTTTTCGGGGGGCCTGGACAGCACCCTTGCGGTGAAAGTCATGCTGGACCAGGGGATTGAAATCGAAGCGGTGAACTTTACCAGCCTTTTCTGCAACTGCAATCCCCGGAAGGAAGGGTGCGTGCACCAGGCGTCGAAGGCGGCCCGGGAATTCGGCATTCCCATCCGCATCCTGACCAAGGGCATGGAATATATGAGGGTGGTGGAGCGCCCCCGTTACGGATACGGAAGGGGCATGAATCCCTGCACCGACTGCCGCATCTACATGTTCCGGAAGGTCCGGGAGCTGCTGCCCGAGGTGAAGGCCTCCTTCGTCGTCACCGGGGAGGTCCTGGGACAGTGTTCCATGTCCCAGCACCGCCGGGCCATCGAGATCATCGAAAGGGAAAGCGGTCTCAAGGGCCTGATTCTGCGGCCGCTGTCGGCGCGTCTCCTGCCGCCGACGGTTCCCGAGAGCGAGGGCATCGTGGACCGGCCGAAGCTTCTGGATCTCGCCGGCAGGTCCAGGAAGCCCCAGATGGCCCTGGCCGGCATGATGGGGATTACCGATTATCCCTGCCCCGCGGGAGGGTGCCTCCTGACGGACGGTGTCGTCGCCGCGCGGCTGCGGGATCTGTTTCTCTACAATCCCGATTACACCATGACCGATCTCCATCTCCTCCGATACGGCCGTCATTTCCGCCTCGACGCCGGACTGAAGGCCGTAGCCGGCAGGGACGAGCGGGAGAACCGGCGGATCCGGGCCCTGGCGGCGGACGGGGGAGACGCGTTCTTTCGGCCCCTCAATTTCAGGGGGCCCGCAGTTTTGGCCCGGGGGGTCCTGAACCCGGACATGGAGGAGAAGATCGGCCGGATCATGGCGCTGTACAGCCAGGACACCCCGAACGGGTACACCATCGAGAAAAAGACCCGCGGCGGCGGGCAGACGATGTTTTCCGTGGACGGGGGACTGGCTCCGGAGATCATCGGGCAGTGGCGGGTAGGATGGGATGCCCCGGAAAAGCCCCGTGCTTGACGGGGGAAAAACTCGGATGGAAAACCGTCCCAACCCGGTCTATACTGAATGGGAAGACCCGTTTCCATCCCGGCCGGCGCCGGGATGGAACGAAAGGACCGTGGGAATGGAACCCTTGCTTTCCGGCGATTTCCTGGAATCCATGGGCGCTGCCCTCAGGGGGGTTTCGCCCGATCCCCGGCGGCGGCACGACCCCTTCGCCCTTGCCGTTCTCGAGGAAGCCCTGGCCGCCGCGGTCGAGGGGAATTACGGGATCGGCGCGTGTCTTGTCCGGGAAGAGACGGGGGAGGTGATCCTGAGGGGCCGGAACCGGGTGTTCCAACCTTTCTTCCGGAAGGACCTCCACGCGGAAATCGACGTTCTGACGCGGTACGGGAAGGCGGCCGGGGAGGCCGGTAGCGCCATGGACCGGCTCGTCCTCTTCTCGAGCATCGAGCCCTGTCCCATGTGCCTGGGGCGGATCGCCGCCTCGGGGGTGGGGGCGGCCTTCTACCTGGCCTCGGATTCCGAAAGCAGGATGGCCTATCTCAGGGAGAGAAGGCCCGCGGTCTGGGAGGGGATCGCCGGGGGAGGGGCTTACGGAAAGGCCGATTGCTCCCCGTTGCTCTCGGAACTCGCGCTCGGGATTTTCCTGTTTTCGACCGGGAAGCTGGACGGGTGGGGTCAAGGGGAAAAAATCGGGTGATCCCCGGGGGTGCCGGGAAAACCTCCGTCCCGCCGGCCGTCATGCCGGAGGAGCGTCGCCCCCTTCCGGTTTGTCCTCGAGGATCTGCCGTATTTTCCTGGAAAGCTCGCCTTTCGTGAACGGCTTCTGGAGGAATCCCCTGCAGCCCTTCTTGAAGATCTGCTCCGCTTCGCCGTTCAGGCTGTAGCCGCTGGCGAGAAGCACCTTCACCTTCGGGTTCATCTCCTTCAGCCGCTCGAAGGTTTCCCCGCCGCCCATCCCGGGCATGATCATGTCCAGAACGACCAGGTCGATCCCGTATTCCGACGCCTCGTAGATCCTGAGGGCCTCCGGCCCGCTTTGGGCGCTGCGAACCCGGTATCCCAGGCGTTCCAGAATCGTCTCCGTCACGTGAAGGACCGCCGGTTCGTCGTCAACCACGAGGATGGTCTCTCCTTCCCCGTCGACATCGGCGGGCGGTTTCACCTCTTCCTCGGAGAGTTTATCCGAGGCGGGGAGGTAGATATTGAACGTCGTCCCCCGCCCTTTTTCGCTGTACACGGTGATGGCCCCGTTGTGGCCTTTCACGATGCCGTAGACCGTCGCGAGACCGAGGCCCGTCCCCCGCCCCATCTCCCGGGTGGTGAAGAAGGGCTCGAAGACGCGCTGACGCGTCTTTTCGTCCATGCCCACGCCCGCGTCGGTCATGGAGAGCTTCACGTACCTGCCGGGACGCACCAGGTAGGTCGCCGCATGTTCCCGGTCCAGGAAGACGTTCCGGGTTCCCAGGTAGAGCGGGCCTCCGCCGGGCATGGCCTGCCAGGCGTTGACGAACAGGTTCATCAGGACCTGCTCCATCTGGCCCCGGTCCGCCTTGATCGTCCAGGAACCGGCTTCGTGCTGTTCGTGGATGACGATCTCTTTCCGGGTCCTGCCGAACAGGACCGCCGTCTGATGGGCGAGGTCGTTCAGTTTCAGCGGTTTGACCTCGTACCGCCCGCCCCGCGAATAGCCCAGGAGCTGCCGGGTCAGACCCGCCCCGCTGCTCACGAGGGACTCGATCGCCTCCATGTCCTCGCGGGCGGATTCCGACGGGTCGAGATTCATCCGGGCAAGTGTCGCATGGCCCTGGATGCCCATGAGGAGATTGTTGAAGTCATGGGCGATTCCCCCGGCGAGGCATCCGATGGCCTCCATTTTCTGGGATTGCCGGAGGCTCTCTTCCATCTTCTGTTTTCTCTCCTCCACCAGTTCCAGTTCCCCCAGCATCCGGTTGATCCGGGCCGCCAGAACGGAGAGTTCGTCCTTTCCCGTGACGGGAACCCGGGCCTTGAGATCGGAGGTGTCGGCGATGAGATTGACCGTGTTTCCCAGGGAGCCGAGCCGGGACAGCACCTGCCTGTGAAGAAACGCCATGATGGCGAACGCGAAGATCACCGTCGCCAGAAGGAGGAAAAGGATGAAGTAGAAGGTGCTCTTTTCTCCCTGGAGATAGAGTTGCCTGGGCAGGTCCACCTGCAGGATCAGCGCCGGATTGCCGTAAATGTCCCGGAGCAGTGCACGCCCTTCGACGGACCGGGAATCCTTACGATTGACGAGGATGGAGGAATCACCGGACGGGTCCGCCCCGGCGCCGTCGAAGGCCGCCGGCCGCCTGGCGTCGAGGATCCTTCCGATCCGCACGGGAAGCTGGGCCAGGCTTGCGATCCGTTCCACTTCGTCCCCGTCCAGGAGGCGTCCGAAAATGAGGGTCCCCGCGGGGGGGCCGTTCCCGTCGCTGGTCAGGACGGGACGGGCCGACACGAGGAAGATGCCTGCGGGAAGGCTGAGGATGCCGTCCGTTTTCCGGCCGGTCCCCGAGGCGCACTGAAGAGGGCCTCCGTCGGAAAGATGGTTCAGCAGCCCGTCGGGGAGCGGCGCTTCCCGTTCCTCTTCGAGGTCGTACCCTCTGCCCAGAACCAGCCGCCCGGCGGGATCCGTAAAAAGAATGGCGTTCAGCCGGAGGGTCGTGAACGTGCTTGCGACGATGTTGACGCTCTCGAAGTCGGCGTTGCCGCCCTGGACGAAGCGATATGCATCGTCCCACGTCGCCCAGTCCTGGGTCAGGACCCCGATGCTCTGGATGCTGTTTTCGAACGTGTTCACGACCCTTGCGGTCTGCTTCCGGACCTCCATTTCCTCCAGCGTCCTGAAGCTTCGAAGAAGGATCGTTTCGGAAAGGACGTACTGTATGGCGAAAAGACCGCAAAAAGTCAGGATGATGACAAGAAGGATCTTCCTCTTGAGCGACATGGGGACGGGTGCCTCTGTTTTGGGGTTGTTAAGCGTGCGAGTATAAGCAAAGACGCGGGGGAAGTCAAAGAAATAAACGGGGAAGGAACGATTTTTTCGCGTGCCCGCTTCGGGGCCCGCCGCGCTCCCTGCGATCGTACGACGAAGGCCGGCGTCCCCGCGGGCGGGAATGCCGCAAGGGACCGTGTTTTCTCCCGGGGGCGTCCGTCGGCGGGCCGGCAAAGCTTCCTATTGTTTCAACGGGACGGGTGTTGTATACTGGTTGCCGTGAGAATTGCGCAGAAGCGTGGGAATAATCGTTTTTGCCGTTCTTTCAAATATGACGGCTTCGTAAAAAGCCCATATGCTGTGTTGCCCTTCTCCCCTCGTCCCTGCGGCGTACCAAAAGTACGCCTCAGTCCTCGGGATTCGGGCGCCTTGCCTATGGAGCTTTTTCCTTTGCCGTTGGAAAAAGTGTTGAATTGACCTTTTTACGACGTCGTCAAATATGGGGAATCGTTGATGTGGATTCCGGACACCGGTATTCGCCGGTGTTGCGGCCGGCCGGCTTTCTTTCGGAGCCGTCGTGGGGGGCGCCCGGAATTCCGAATCCATCGAAGAGTGTGTTCTATGATGAAAGGAGAAAATTTTTTCAAGGAAGTGCTGTCTTGTGCGGGGGTGACGGTCAACGGGCGGAATTCCTGGGATATCCGGGTGAACGACAACCGTCTGTATGCAAGGGTCCTTCGCGAAAAGAACATGGGGCTCGGAGAAGCCTACATGGAAGGCTGGTGGGACTGCGGGCGGCTGGATGAATTCATCTACCGCGTACTCAGGCTCCGGCTCGATGAAATCGTAAAAGGCGGACTGCTCTATCTTCTTCGCTTTCTGCCCTCCCTCCTCTTCAATCTCCAGTCGAAGTCGCGTGCCCGCATGATTGCCGAGCGGCATTACGACCTGGACAACGATCTCTTTGTGTCCTTCCTGGATCCTTACAACCAGTACAGTTGTGCCTATTTCGAAGGCACCGAGGACCTTGGGCAGGCGCAGATCAACAAGATGAATCTCATCTGCCGCAAGCTGAACCTGTCCCCCGGAGACCGGGTCCTCGACATCGGCTGCGGCTGGGGCGGTTTTTCCCGGTATGCCGCCGAGCATTGCGGCTGCTCGGTGACGGGCGTGAACATTTCCCAGGAACAGCTCCGTTTCGCCGGCGAGTTCTGCAAGGGCCTGCCGGTCACCCTGCTGGACTGCGACTACCGGAAAATCCAGGGTACCTTCAACAAGATCGTTTCCGTCGGCATGTTCGAACACGTGGGACAGAGGAATTACCGGGAATTCATGGAAGTCGTTCACCGGTGCCTCGACGGAAACGGCATCTTCCTTCTCCACACCATCGGAAGCAACGAGTCGTCCGTGAATTGCGATCCCTGGATCAACAAATACATCTTTCCCAACGGGATGCTGCCCAGCGTCGCCCAGATCGGCCGGGCGGCCGAGGGGCTCCTCACCATGGAAGACTGGCACAATCTCGGTCCCCATTACGACAAGACCCTCATGGCCTGGAACGAGAACTTCCAGAAGGCGTGGGACCGCCTCAAGGGGAAGTACGACGAGGAATTCAAGCGCATGTGGGAGTATTACCTGCTTTCTTGCGCCGGGGCCTTTCGTGCGCGGAGCATCCAGGTCTGGCAGATTGTTTTCACCAAGTCCGGCACCGTGCAGCCCGCCTGCAGGTTCTGAGAAGACCGGAGGGGAGACGCCCGTACGCTTTCCGTCACGGGTTCCTCCACCCGTTGTTCCATCCGTCCGCCGGCGGCCCTGGGCCGCCGGCGGACCCTCCCGGGAACGATTCAAATTGACAGAAAGCCGTTCTTCCATTATACCGGCCTCTGGGAACGAACAATCTTTCGGGAAAATTTCCGGATGTTCCCGGGGGAAGCACCTTTTTCCCCTTTCCGGGATGAGTCCGTCCGGACCGGTTCGATCCCGCCCCGCCCGTAGGGCGGGGATTCCGGGCTTTCCGCCGATCACCGCATCCTGATTGTCATGCCATGGCCAACGGGGAGTTTCTCGAGTTCGAGGATGTGTCCAAATATTTCGGCAGGATCCGTGCCGTCGACGGGGTGTCCCTCTCCGTCCGCAAGGGGGAATTCTTTTCCCTGCTCGGACCGAGCGGATGCGGGAAGACCACGCTTTTGCGCATCCTTGCGGGATTCGAGCGGCCCGACACGGGACGGGTTCTCCTGAACGGCCGGGACATCACCGCCCTTCCCCCCCACGAGCGGAAAGTCAATACCATCTTCCAGAGTTACGCCCTTTTCCCCCATCTCACCGTCCGGGAAAACATCGCCTTCGGCCTGCGCATCGAAAAAAGGCCGAAAAAGGAGATCGCCGAAGAGGTGGAACGCATGCTGGTCCTCATCCAGATGGAGGACCAGGCGGAGAAGTATCCCGACAAGATCAGCGGCGGGCAGAAGCAGCGCGTCGCCATCGCCCGGGCCCTGATCAAGAAACCCCAGGTCCTTCTCCTGGACGAGCCCCTGGCGGCCCTCGACCTGAAGCTCCGGCAGCGGATGCTCATGGAACTCGACCTGATCCACGACGAGGTGGGAATCACCTTTCTCTACGTGACCCACGACCAGGGGGAGGCCATGAGCCTGAGCGACCGGATCGCCGTCATGAACGGGGGGGTCATCGAACAGGTGGGAACCCCCGGTGAGATCTACGAGGCCCCGAGAAGCAGCTTCGTCGCCGCATTCATCGGAGACACGAATTTCTTCGAGGGCCGCGTGGCCGAGGTGGTGGGCGGGGAATACAGCCGGCTCGTCATCGACGGATTTCCCGAGGTCCTGTGTTTCAACGACAAGCACATCTCCGTGGGAAACCCGGTGTATCTCAGCATCCGTCCCGAAAAATTCCACATTTCCCGGGAAAAGCCGGAGACGGGAAACCGGCACAACGTCGTTCAGGCGCGGGTGGAAGACGTCATTTACCAGGGCCTGATGACCCGCTACTGGGTCCGGTCCGGGGAGTACCGCGTTTCCGTGGCCCGGCAGCACAGCCGGTTTCTCCTGGACGAAACGCCCATCCGCTGGGATGAGGACGTGTGGATCTCCTGGCACGCCGACGACGGATACATGCTCGAGCGCTACAGCGAGTCCGACGAGAAACTGGTTTCCCTGCCGCCGGAGAACATCGGGGAAGTCAACGGAGAGGGAAACGGGGCGGCCTGAGGCCTTCCGCAGGGGTTCGGGGAGATTCGTCGATGAAAAACCGCCGCAGCGTCCTGGAGATCCTGGTCACCCTGCCCTCGGCGCTGTGGCTTGCGATCTTTTTCCTCGTTCCAACGGTGGTTGTCATGGCCATCGCCTTCAAACCGACCAATCCTTACGGCGGGGCGGGAACGGGCTGGACCGTCGCCACGTGGCTCAGTCTCGGCAACCCGAGCTATCCCGCCATCCTCTGGCGCACGCTGTGGCTTTCCCTCCTGACGACGGCGGCCTCCATCGTCTTCGCCGTTCCCGTGGGATACTACCTGGCCAGGATCCGGAAACGGTGGCGCCAGTTTCTTCTCCTGCTCATCATCGTTCCCTTCTGGACCAGTTTTCTCATCCGCATCTTCGCGTGGAAGGTCCTCCTCCACCCCGACGGGTTCATCAAGCAGGGGCTCGTGTTCCTTCACCTCGCCGGGGACGGGGTCTCGCTCCTGTACAATCCCTGGGCCGTTCTCCTGGTCATGATCTATTCCTACGTGCCCTTCGCCGTTCTTCCCATCTACGCCGCCGCGGAACGGTTCGACTTCCAGCTCATCGAGGCGGCCCGGGATCTCGGGGCGAAGCAGTGGCAGAGCTTCCTCAAGGTCTTTCTCCCGGGGATCCGGCGGGGGCTCCTCACCGCCGTCCTCATGGTGTTCATCCCGGCGCTCGGGTCCTACCTTATCCCCGATCTGGTCGGCGGGCCGGACAGTGAAATGATCGGCAACAAGATCGCCCAGCGGGTGTTCGTGGACCGGAACCTTCCCCACGCGAGCGCCCTGTCCTCGCTTCTCACCCTTGCCGTTCTCCTTCCCATGACCGTGGTTCTCTTCCTGCCGGGGAGAAGGGGAAGGCCCGATCTCATGGCGGGGGAGGGGAAATGAAGCGGAGCCGGGTCCCCCTTGTCGCGACGGTCGCCATGCTGGTCTTCTTCTACCTGCCCATCATGGTGCTCGTCATCAATTCCTTCAACGCCTCCCGGTTCGGAAGCACCTGGGAGGGGTGGTCCCTCCGGTGGTATCTCCGGCTCCTCCACGAGCGGGAGATCTGGTACGCCCTGAAAAACAGCCTCATCATCGCCTTCGGGGCCTCCTTCGTTTCCGTCCTCATCGGGACGGCGGCGGCCTTCGCCCTGCACCGCTACGCCTCGCGCCTTCAGAAGGCCCACTACGCCATGATCTTCGCCCCCCTGGTCATGCCGGAAATCCTCATGGGCATCGGCCTTCTTCTTTTTTTCGTCGCCCTCGGGGTGAACCTCGGCCTCTTCACCATCTTTCTCGCCCACGTCACCTTCTGTATCAGCTATGTGGCCATGGTCGTCCTGGGAAGGCTCCAGGACTTCGACTTTTCCATCATCGAGGCCGCCCAGGATCTCGGAGCGAACTGGTGGACCGTCACGTGGCGGGTGCTCGTTCCGCTCCTGATGCCGGGGATCGTCGCCGGGGGCCTTCTGGCCTTCACCCTCTCCATCGACGATTTCGTCATCACCTTCTTCGTGGCGGGACCGGGTTCGACGACCCTGCCCATCCGGATCTACAGCATGATCAAGCACGGGTCCCCGCCGCTCATCAACGCGCTTTCCACCATCCTGCTCGTGGTCACGTTCACGGCGGTGTGGTTCAGTCAACGGCTCATGGAGGATGCGAAATGAAACCTGTCTGGAAGAGCGTTCTTTTTCTCGCGGCCGCCGCCCTGGTTCTCTGCGCCGGCTGCTCCCGGAAGGAAGCGGTGCTGCACGTCTACACCTGGGCGGATTACATCAAGCCCGAACTGGTCCAACAGTTTGAAAAGGAGAACCGCTGCAGGGTGGTCATCGACACCTTCGATTCCAACGAGGTCATGTACGCCAAGCTGAAAGCGGGCGCGGCGGGGTACGACATCATCACCCCGAGCAGCTACATGGTGAAGATCATGGACGGCCAGGGCATGCTCGAGCCCCTGGATCACAGCCTTCTTCCGAATCTCAAGCATGTCGACCGGGATTACCTCCGGTCGGCCCTCGATCCCGAAATGCACCACAGCGTTCCCTACATGCTGACGACCACGGTCATCGCGTACCTGAAAAGCCGGGTGCCCGATTTCGAAGCCACCTGGGCCGTGTTCGACCGGGCGGACCTGAAGGGGCGGATGACCGTTCTCAACGACATGCGGGAGACCATCGGGGCGGGACTCAAGTACCTGGGCTACAGCCTGAACACGACGAACGAAAAGGAGCTTGCCGAGGCCCGGGACGTGATTCTCCGGTGGAAGAGGAACATCGCCAAGTTCGAGAACGAGCAGTACAAGACGGGCCTCGCCTCGGGAGAGTTCTTCGTCGTTCACGGGTACAGCGGCGACATCATGCAGGTGGAGGAATCGAACGAGGACATCGCCTACGCCGTCCCGAAGGAGGGAACCTCCCTTTCCTGCGACGACCTGGTCATTCCCAAGGGGGTCAGGGAGCGGAAACTCGCGCACAAGTTCATCAATTTCATCCATGACCCGGCTGTGGCGGCGGAGAACACCGAATTCATCGCCTACCTTTGCCCCAACTCGGAAAGCTACGGGAAGCTGAGCCCGGAGATCCTGGAAAACCCGGCCATCTTCCTCCCCCGGGAAGTCCGGACGAAGTGCGAGGTCATCGAGGATCTCGGCGAGGACAACGAGAAATACGTGAAAATCTGGGACGAAATCAAGGCCAATTGAAAGAAAAGCAGGGGGATAAAAAAGGGGTGGGGGAAGCTTTCGCTTCCCCCTTGAGAGGTTTTCGGCCCGAAGGCCTGTTTTGGAGGTTTAAGCCAGAATCGGAGGAGATTCGATTCTTGCCCTCATACCTTGCATGAAGCATGCCACAGGGACGGCAAATCTTCGAGAAGCCCTGCGGCCAACGGTTTCCGGACGGTTTCCCCCTGGTCTCCCCTCCTGCCGCCCCGGAAGACGGGGCGGGAAATGTCGATTCCGGACGGCGCTCTTTTGATATATCTATGAAAAACAAATACTTGGCACGATGACGGGACGATCCGCATAAATCGACAAAAGTGTCGTCCGGTCCGTGCCGCTGGAGGGACAGGGGATTGCGGGTGGTTTCCCCTTCCCCGGTGACGGGGGGCCGGTTCATTTCCGGTTGAAGTAATCGGAAAGAATCTTCCCGTGATCGAAGGCGAGGAGGGACGGCAGTTCCCCCTTTCGGAAAATTCCGATGCCGGCGGCGTCGTCCGCCGCCCCCGGCCGCCCCGAAGCGGTTGCCAGGAAAACGGTGGAAATGGAATGCTGCCGCGGGTCCCTGTCGGGGGAGGAGTATACGCCGAAGAGACCCGTCAGGGTTATCCTGAGGGAGGTTTCCTCCAGGGCTTCGCGGACGGCCGCCTCTTCCACGGTTTCCCCGTAATCGACGAATCCGCCGGGAAGGGCCCACCCGGGCGGGGGGTTCTTCCTTTTGATGAGCACGATGCCCCCGCCGGCCGTCTCGATGATCACGTCCACCGTCGGAACGGGGTTTCTGTAAAGGCGGACGGGGTGTCCGCACGCGGGACAGGTAAGAAACGAGGGTGTTGTTTTCAATGAGGAATCCGCCTGTTTTCGGTGAAAATAACCGATCCGGGCGGTTCTGTCAATGAACGGAGTCCATTTCGGGGACCATTCCGTCTTGACAATTCAAAGGCATTTCATTAGCCTACGGAACAAATCCCCGACGCGGAGCGAAACATGATCGGAACACTCGTCATCACCCATGGATGCCTTGCGGAAGAACTGATCCGGGCTGCCGAAATGATCAAGGGGGAGCAGAAAGGCATCCTTGCCGTATCCGTCGATGCGACAAAGGGATTGAACGACATCAAGAAGGAAATCACCTCGGCCGTCAAGAAAGTGGACCAGGGAATGGGTGTTCTGATCTTGACGGACCTCTTCGGGGGAACCCCTTCCAACATCTCTCTGTCTTTTCTGCAGGACAAGAGGATCGAGGTCGTGACGGGCGTGAACCTGCCCATGCTGCTCAAACTGTCCGATCTCCGGGAGGAAACGGATCTCTATCGTTTTGCGGAAACCATCCGGAACTATGGTATAAAAAATATTCATCTGGCGTCGGAAATCCTCAGCCGCAAGGCGCCGGACTGAGCACCCGTTCCGTTGCAGCGGTTCGTCATGGTCGGAAGGATCTTTTTTCATGGGTCAGGTTTTCATCAGGGTGGACAATCGGCTTGTCCATGGTCAGATACTGGAGGCCTGGGTCCCCTATCTCCAGGCGAACCGGATCATCGTGGTCAATCGTGACGTCGCCTCCGATCCTTTCCGGGAGTCGGTGATCCGTATGGCCGTTCCCATTCACATGGGTTTCGATGTGTACGATATCGACGATTTCGTCCGCCATGCCGGATCCCCCGACACGAACAGCGGGAACACCATCGTCCTGTTCGACAACATCGGGGATGTCCTGGAGGCTTTCCGAAACGGGTTCCGGTTCACGAAGCTCAACATCGGAAACGTCTACGATGAAGACGGAAAAATCCGGTGTTCCTCCACGATCATCCTGAACGAGAACGATCTGAACGGAATTCTTCGTCTCGTCGACGCGGGCGTCGAGGTGGAACTCCGGTGCGTTCCCAGGGACAAGCCCGTCGACTTCGTGGAAATGATGGAGCGAAGCATGTTCCGCATCGTCAAGTGATGGGCATTCCCCTGGCAAAGATCCTCCTTGCGGCCGTGCTGGGAGGGACGCTCTGCATGGACCGCGTCTTCCTGCAGGCCATGGTCTCCCGGCCCGTCGTCGTGGCGCCCGTGGTGGGGTTCGCCCTGGGCGATGCCGCCACCGGCCTGATCATCGGTGCGCTGGTCGAACTCTTGTGGATTGACCATCTGCCCGTGGGAGTGTATATCCCCCCCAACGATTCCATCGTGGCGGTCGTCGCCACGGGGAGCACCGTTCTTGCGGGGGAGGAACTCGGCCAGGTGACGCGGGAGATGATCGCCCTTGCCGTTCTCCTGCTCCTTCCCCTGGGTCATCTGGCGCAGAGGCTGGACCGATGGATTGCCGTTTCGAACAACGCGCTCTCCGACCGTGCGGTCCGGATGGCCGAGGCGGGCGACGCCCGTGGAATCACGGGGAGCCTGGTCCGCGGTCTTTTGAAAACCCTGGTCTTCCATACGGGGTTCATTTTCCTGTTTCTCCTGGCGGGGGAAATCGTTCTGGTGAAGATATACCCGCTTTTCTCCGGCGACGTGCCCATGCGCGGCCTCGGGATCGTCTTCTGGTCGCTGCCCCTCATCGGCGTGGCCGCCGTCCTGAACACCGTCCGGCAGCGGGGCTTCCTTCCCGTTTTCGCGGGGATCTTTTTCCTGGCGGTGTTTTTCGGAACACTGTTCCGGATCAGGCCGGTTCCATGAACGCCGAAATGCCGCAAATTCCGCCCCGTCTCCGTTCCGGCGAGGTCGCCATCCGGAAAATGGAAAGGGAGGATCTTCCCGCGGTCCTGGAAATCGAACGGCTGTCGTTTCGCACCCCCTGGACGGAGACCCTGTTCCTGGAAGAGATGGAGACCCCCTTCTGCAACAGCCTTGTCGCCTGCGTGGAGGGGCTCGTGAGGGGATCCATCCATTTTGCGATCGTTCTCGACGAGATTCACCTGAGGAACGTCGCCGTCCATCCCTCCTTCAAGCGGCGGGGGATCGCCACCCGGCTCATGGAGGAGATGATCGACCGTTCCCTGAAAAAAGGCGCTTTCCTGTGTTTTCTGGAGGTGCGGTACTCCAACCGGCAGGCCATAAGCCTTTACGGGAAATTCGGATTCACGAGGAAGGGGATCCGGCCGCTCTATTATTCCGACACCAACGAGGACGCCGTCATCATGGCGGCGGATTTTTCAGGCCTCGGCGCGGGGAGGGCATGACATGACCCCGATGCAGGACGTCATCACCGGGAGGGTCCTGTCCCAGGAGGAGATCCTTCCGGGGCACCGGCTCCTGAGGATTTCCGCCGCCCCGGGGACCTTCGGGAAGGCGGTCCCCGGCCAGTTCGTCATGATCCGCAGGAAGGGGGAGTCCGCCCCGTTCCTCTTCCGCCCGTTCAGCGTTCATTCCGTCGAGGCGGGGCGGGAGGGGGACGTCGTGGGGATTTTTTACCGCGTCGTCGGCGGCGGCACGGAAATTTTCGGAAAAATGAGACCCGGCGGGGAACTGTCCCTCATGGGCCCCCTGGGCAGGGGATTCAGGATTCCCGCGGGCCGGAAGAACGTTCTTCTCGTGGGAGGGGGAATGGGCATGGCCCCTCTTTATTTTTTGGCCGGAAGCCTTGCGGATTTCCGGAAGGAGAAGGGGGCGTCCGTGGCGGGCTATTTCGGCTGCGGCGGTTCGGATTTCGTTCCCGTCCTGGAAAGATTCGTCCCCTTGTGCTCCGCCCTTCGGATCAGCACCGACGACGGGAGCTTCGGCCGAGCCGGGACGGTCATCGACCTGCTCATGGAAGACCTCGGCGGGTACGATCCGGCGTCCACGGTGCTGTGCGGATGCGGCCCCCGTCCCATGCTGAAGCGCCTCCTCGAACTGGGGAAAGCTTTCGGAGCGGCCTGCCAGGTCTCCGTGGAGGAGCGAATGGCCTGCGGGGTCGGGGCCTGCCTCGGCTGCGTCATTCCGGTGAAGACCGTCGGCGGGGAACGGACCTATCGCAGGGCGTGCACGGAGGGACCGGTGTTCACCCGCGAGGAACTTGAAGGAGCGGCCCATGGGGGATAAACCGCTCGATCTCACCGTTTCCCTCGGGGGCGGGCTCGTCCTTCGGAATCCCGTCATGACGGCCTCGGGAACCTTCGGCTACGGGCGGGAGTATGCCCCGTACGTCGATCTGCGCCGTCTCGGGGCCGTGATCGTCAAGGGGCTCTCCCTGAAGCCCCGGGCGGGAAATCCGCCTCCCCGGATCATGGAGACGCCCTCGGGCATGCTGAACGCCGTGGGGCTTCAGAACATCGGCATCGACGCCTTTGTCGAAGAGAAACTCCCCTTCCTTCGGACGCTGGGGACGCCGGTGATCGCGAACATTTTCGGGGAAACCGCGGAGGAGTATGGGAAACTGGCCGGGATCCTCGACACCGTGGAAGGAATTCACGGACTGGAGGTGAACATCTCCTGCCCCAACGTCCGGTGCGGCGGAATCGCCTTCGGGGCGGACCCCTCCGCCGCGGCGGAGGTCACGGAACGGGTCCGCTGCGCCACCGGTCTTCCCGTGATGGTGAAGCTCACCCCCAACGTGACCGACATCGCGGCCGTAGCGCGCCGGGTCGAGGCGGCGGGCGCCCATTCCGTCTCCCTCATCAACACCCTGCGGGGGATGTCGGTGGACGTGGAGAACCGCGTTCCCCACCTGGCCATGGTCACCGGCGGCCTTTCCGGGCCTGCGATCAAGCCGGTGGCCCTCCGGATGGTGTGGGAGGTCCGGCAGGCCGTGTCGATCCCCGTCATCGGCGTCGGCGGGATCCGGACCGGCCGGGACGCCCTGGAATTCCTCATTGCCGGCGCGTCCGCCGTCGAGGTGGGGACGGCGAATTTCATCAACCCGAGGGCCACCCTGGACGTCCTGGAGGGGATCGTGTCCTGGATGGAACAAAAGGGAATCGGCCGCATCGGGGACATCATCGGCAGTCTTCGGGTCTGCATGGAGGAACCGGCATGAGCGGAAGCGCGGAAATCGCCCCGGGCGTGTATCTCGTGGGGGGACCGAACATCTCCAGGGCGGAGGATGCCACGGCCTTCGTGATCCGGTTTCCCGACTCCCTTGTCATGATCGACTCGGGCTGCGGAAGAAGCACCGGGATCCTGGAGAGGAACATGGGCGAAGCGGGCCTGGACCCGGGAGGAATCTCCCTCCTCATCCTGACCCACTGCCACATCGACCACGTCGGGGGGGCCCCCTACTTCCGGGAAATCCACGGCGCCAGGCTGGCCATGCACGCTCTCGACGCGGACGCCGTCGAACAGGGGGACCCGGTCCGGACGGCGGCCCACTGGTACGACATGGAATTCCCCCCGACCCCGGTGGATCTGAGGTTCACGGGATCCCACGAGGTGCTCCCGTTCGGCGGGGAGGAACTTCACGTTCTCCACACGCCGGGCCACACCCCCGGCTCCGTTTCCCTGTACCTGGACCGGGGGGGGAAAAGGATCCTCTTCGGGCAGGACGTTCACGGCCCTTTCCTCCCGGCGTTCGGCTCCAATCTGGACGACTGGCGGGTTTCCATGGAGAAACTTCTCGACCTGAAGGCGGACATCCTCTGCGAGGGCCATTTCGGCATCTTCCCCGACCGGGAGAAGGTGGAAAGGTACCTGAGAAAATATCTGAGAGAGTATTCCTAGCGGGGCCGAACCATCGTGGTTTGAGGGATATTGCGGATCCGTCGCGGGGAAGACTGAAGCGAACCGGTGGGACTTGAAGCCGGGCCCGTCATGAGGGAGTGCCGGCGGGAAGGAAAGGGAGAGCTGGATCGTGGAAGAACCAGGATCGTACCTGATGGAGAACGAAGAGGAGATCGTCCGGCTGGAGTGGAAAACGGACGTCGAGGCCTTCCGGAAGCAGGCGTCGTGGTGCGGCATCCGTCCGGGGATGCGCGTCCTTGACGTGGGATGCGGCCCCGGCCTGACCACCTCCCTCCTGCACGGGATGGTCCAGCCGGGAGGCTCCGTTGTCGGCATCGACTTCTCGACGGAGAGAATCGATCATGGCATGAAGCGTTACGGGGGGCTTCCGGGGATCCGTTTCGACCTGAGGGACCTCCGGAAACCGCTTGCCGACCTGGGAACCTTCGACATCGTATGGGTGCGGTTCGTTCTCGAGTATTTCCGGCGGGAGGCTCCCCGGATCGTGAGGAATCTGAAAGACGTGGTCGCGCCCGGCGGCTGGCTCTGCCTGGCCGATCTGGACAACAACTGCCTGAGCCATTACGAAATTCCCGCCCATATGGAGCGGATGCTGGTCCGGATCATGTCCCGGATGGAGGAGACCTTCGATTTCGACGTAACCGCCGGAAGGAAGCTCTATGCACGCCTCTATGACGAGGGATTCACGGACCTTGAGGTGGAACTCGTCGCCCATCACCTGATTTACGGGAAGATCCGGGAAAGCGACGCCTTCAACTGGCTGAAGAAGGTGGAAGTGGCTTCTCTCAAGGTTCCCGAACTTTTCCGGGAGTACAAGGGCGGTTTCGAAGGGTTCCTGGAGGACTTCGGAAAGTTCTTCCACGATCCCCGGAGGTTCACCTATACGCCGCTTATCCTGTGCAAGGGGAGAAAGCCCGCAGGCTGAAATGAACCGTCGTCCGGCGCCGGAAAGTCCCTGTCGCGCCGCCGTGACGGGGGCCGTGCGGGCCGCCCGCCTGTTCCGGGACCCCGCATCCGTTCCGGGGCCGCCCCGTTCAGGGAAGGAAGGGTTTGTCCTCCTGGCTGAACAGGAATTTTCTCTCCCGGATGAGCCGCACGCAGGTGTCCACGACCGTCTCGTCGAAAAGAACGCCTTTTTCCCGGGTGATTTCCTCCAGGGCCGTTTCGATTCCCAGGGAAGGCCGGTAAGGCCGGTGGGAAGCCATGGCCTCCACCACGTCTGAAACGGACAGGATCCGGGCTTCCAGGAGAATGTCCTCCCCCGAAATGCCCCTCGGGTACCCCGATCCGTTGAGCTTTTCGTGATGCTGGTACACCATTTCCGCCACCGGGGTCTTGAACTCGATGTTTTTCAGGATGTGATACCCCACCTCGGGATGGGTCTTCATCATGTCGAATTCGATCTTGCTCAGTTTTCCCGGTTTGGAGAGGATTTCCGCGGGAATGTAGATCTTGCCGATGTCATGGATCATCGATCCCATCCGGATCCCGCTGATGGTCGCTTCGGGGAGGTTCATCTCCTCGGCGATGGCGCAGGCCAGTTCCGACACCCTCCTCTGGTGCCCCGCCGTGTAGGGGTCCCGGGCCTCGACGATGATGGACATGGCGTCGATGGTGCTCTGGAGGGCCGACTGGAGCATGTCCAGGTTCTTTTCGAGCGCCGTGATGTCCGTCATGATCCCGATGAATCCCACCTTGCCGCTTTTCTCGTCGACATTGGGCGAGCCGCTGACGCTCAGGATCCGTTCGCTGCCGTCCTTCGATATCAGGACCGTCCGGACTCCCTTCACCGTTTCCCGGTGGTTTCGCACGCGCTTGAAGGCCCGGATCAGCTGGCGTTCCTCGTCGGGGTCCTTCTTTAAAAAGTCGGTGAAATACCGGCCCAGGACGTTGCCCCCCGGATGGCCGAGGATCTTTTCCCAGGCGGGATTGATGTAGGTGACGGTCCCGCTGTCGTTCAACGTGAAGATGATGTCCGGCGAATTCTCGCCGAGGGCCCGGAAGCGCTCCTCGCTTTCCCTGATTTTCTGGTAGGTCCGGGCGTTGTTGATGCTGATGCCGATCTGGGGGGCGATCCCCATGAGAAGGCTGAGATCGCTCTGATTCAGAACCCGCTTCGACCGGGGGGTGTCCACGGCGAGGACGCCCTCCGATTTGCCCTCGTAGAGGATCGGAACGGACAGAAAGGATTTGACGTTCAGTTTCTGCACGTAGTCGGCGGTTCTCTCGGAAAGGGTGTTCCCCAGCTGGGCGATGTCGTTGACCAGGAAGGGCTTCTGCTCCTTGAACGTGAGAACGAAGGGCCCTTTCGAGCCGGGCCGGTCCAGGTGGAAATACGTTTTTTTCAGGGTCTCTTCCTGCTCCGGCCTGTACCCGTATCCCATCGTGTAGGTGAGCCGGGTCCTGTCCTCGCTGGCCAGCATGACCATGCCCCGTCCGTAATCGAGCCGTTTCTGGAGGGTTTCCATCATGAAGCGGAGCAGCCGGTCGAAATCGAGGATGCTCGATGCGGCCTGGCCGATTTCCTGGACCAGGAGCGCTTCGTTGTAGTGGCGGTTGATCTCGTTGATGAGCTGGTCCGCCGCGTTGCCCTGGCTTTTGAGGTTCCGCGCGTAATCCTCCTTCTCGAGCTGGCTCGCCCGGAAAAAGATCCCCAGGGTGACCAGAACCAGGAGAAGCGCGACGATGGACCACTGGAAGAAGGGAAGCCAGAAGAGAAGGCCGGCGGCGAGGATCACGGAGAGCGCGGTGGCGTAATAGCCGATGCGCCTCCAGGCGAGAAAGGGATTGATGTCCCAGGACACATTGTATTCGCAGATTTTGTCCCCCCGGTGGATGCAGCGAGGATGGTCGATGGCGGCATAGCGGTTGGTGAACACCTTGGCCATGGACTCGAGAAGGCCGATCCGGTTTTCGCACTGGTAGGGCTTTTCCTGGACGCCCTCCCGCGGCTCGAAGAGAATTTTCACGCTGCTCGGTCCCGTGACCTGGCTGCTCACCTGGTGGGCGCGGCTCAGGGTCGCCGACACCTTCTCCACCATCCAGTAAGCGATTCCCGGAGAGAGGAAACCGATCACGTACTGCCGGAGGGTTCCCGACGCCTTGTTGGAGGCGATGAAACGGCCCGCCTCGCGGGCGATGGAAGGATTTCCCGTCTCCTTCAGGACCGCCTCGTAGAAGCGGTCCACGTCCTCCTGGGTGAACCAGTGACCAGCGTCCTCGATTTCGAAATGGGTGATTCCGGCCAGCTGAAGAATTTTGTCCAGATCGATGCCGGGGTGGTAAACCTTGAAGTATTCGGTGTAGGTTTCGAGGAGCCGGCTGTTGTAAAGAGGAACGTCTCTCAATGATCGGACACCGCCCTTGAGGTATCAGCCCGTTGGAAGCGTCGCGGCGCATGAATCCTTCCGTGATCCGGCCGGATCCCTTCTTCACGACGGCCCCGAAGGGGAAACGGGCACGTCCCGTAAATAATACCATACTCTGATGGGGAAAAAATAGGTAAAATCGAATCTGAGGGCCGGGGATCGGCAAATCGCGAAGAAGTCCGGTTTTCGGTATTCCACCGGCTTGGCGAAGGGCGGGAAACACCGGCGGCCCCGGCTTCCGGGGATGCCGCGATGCCGTCAGTTCCTGCTGTACTGGCTGAACAGGCGCAACCCTTTTCGCGTGAGGGAAAAGCTCGGCTGGTCCGAACCGCTCAATTCCTGTCCGATGTATCCCTTCGCCATCATCAGCGAAAGGGTTTCGTTGAATTCCTTTTCGCTCATGCCGGATTCCTTCATCATGCCGGCGAACGTCGCCCCGGTGCGTTTCTTTTCCGAGACGATTTTGATGATTTTGTATTCGTTCTCGGACACCGGGCCGTTCGGGGGCCGGGCTTCCTTTTCCGTCCCGTCCGGTCCGCCGCCGGGCTTTTCCGCTGTCGCTTCCCGCGCCGGTCCGCTCCTTTCCCCGCGGTCCATTCCCTGGGGGGCGGGAGGGGGCGCGGTGCTCGGTTTCCCCATCTGGAAGAGCCTCGGGAGGATGACGGAAAAGAGAAGGCAGATGCTGAAGAAATAGAGAAGGGAGAGGGGGTCCGACTTCCCTTCCGCAAGGAGGCGGCTCGAAACCGTGTTCAGGGCGAGGGGAACGGAGAAGGACCCGAAAACGCCCAGAAGAAGATGAAACGGAAGTCCCCGTCCTTCACCGCGGCCGCCGCCGGTGTCGATGGTATGGCTGACGAATCCGCCGGCGAACCCGCCGGCGATCATGATCAGGATCAGCTGGAAAATATAGGTGTCCATGGGGTCGATTACGGATACCTCCGGCCGGCCGGACCCTTGCGGGAAACCCCTCCCGCGGGGTCACCGGGGGGAAAGCCAGATTTCAACCAGTCGTTTTCGCGCATCGGGATATTTCTCCTCGAGGGATCTGACCGGGTAAGAGGGAGGCGCCGTTTCTCCGTTTTCCAGGAAAATCGATCGGATCACTCCCTGAATCTTTTCCGCTCCGCCCAGGTCCTCCCCGTGAAAGAAACGGATTTCGCCGCGACGGATGGCCTTGGGGACCCGCTCGATATTCCATACCTGGAAATCTCCGGACCCGCTCAAAGCGGTCTTCAGTTTTTCCGCCAGGGCTTTCTGCTCTTCTCTATGGTAGTGAATGAAAACCTGGTACCGTTCCCCCGCCGCGGTCGCCGTTTCCCGCACCCCCGTTTCGGAAGCCTTTTCTTCCGGTCCGATCCCGGGACTTCCCGCGACACGGTCGTTCCCGGCGGACGGCAGGGCTTTCGAAAGCAGCGGTGCCAGCGCGTCTATTCTCTTATCGACACGATCGATGGATTTCTTGAACTCGATCCGGAAGGTTTCGCGATCCTGGAGATCGGCGGCCCACTGGATCAGGATGGAGAGGGCGATTCCGCAGAGGAGTCCGACAAGAAACCCCGCGGCGAGGAAATTCCTTTCCCTTTTCCGCTGAAGGGACAATTCCATGGACTTGTTCAACGCGCTCGACAGGAGCCGGATGACGCTTTCGTTTTCATCTATTTTTCCGTTTTCCGCCATTGCCGTTCATCCGATCCCGGCGGGGTAGATTTCCCGGCGGTCCGCCTGGGCCGGTTCGCCGTCGATGAAGGCCCTCACCGTGCGGAGCAGGTCGTCGAACAGATAGGGTTTCTGCAGGAATTGAACCGTTCCGTCGGCGAGAAATCCCTTGATTTCAGCGAGCGACCCATGGCCGCTGGTCACGAGGACCCTGAGGGAGGGGTGGAGGATCTTCAGCTCCGAGAGGCACCGGAACCCTCCCATGCCCGGCATGATGAGATCGAGAAGGACCAGGTCGATGTCGTCGGTCTTCTCCTTGAAGAGCGCGAGCGCCTCCTCCCCGTTCCGGGCGGTCAGCGTCGTGTATCCGTTCTGTTTCAGGATGTCCGCGTTCGTGTCCAGAAGACAGGTCTCGTCGTCCACGATCAGGATGGTTTCGGTCCCTTGCCAGTCGGTCTTCCTGCGGTGCCGTGATGCTTCCTCCCGTTTTGCGGCCCCGGTCGCCGCAGGGAGGTGGATGTGGAAATCCGTTCCCTTGCGGAGCCTGCTTTCGCACGAGATGAATCCGCCGTGACTTTTGACGATTCCATACACCACCGCCAGGCCGAGTCCCGTTCCCTTCCCGGGGAGTTTCGTCGTGAAAAAGGGTTCGAAGATTCTCTTCCTCGTTTCCTCGTCCATTCCCGTTCCCGTGTCGGCAATGGTGATGACGACGTATCTTTCGGAGGTCGGATCCACTTCGGGGATCCCGGCGAGCCGGCTCGCCGGAACGAGACGGGTCCGGATGGTGAGGGTCCCGCCCTCGGGCATGGCGTCCCTCGCGTTGACGACCAGGTTCATGATGATCTGGCCGAACTGGCCCGCGTCGCCGTTGATCTCCTGGATGTCGTCGTCGAGATCCAGGCGGATGTGGATCATCTTGTGAATGGTGCCGGAGAGGATGTCGTACAGCTTGTAGATTTCCTGGTTGACGTCGATGGGAATCCGCCGCGTTTCCACCTTCCGGCTGAAAATCATCAACTGCTGGATGAGCGAGGAGCCCCTCTGGATGAGGTCGCCGATGCTGTAGAGGTACCGGTAATTTTCCTCGTTGGATTTCTTCATGATCATCAACTGGTTGTAACCGCTGATGGCCTGAAGGATGTTGTTGAAATCGTGGGCGATGCCCCCGGTCAGCGTTCCGATGGCCTCCATCTTCTGCGCCTGCTGCAGCTGCCGCTCCAGCAGGCTCTGGTCCGTGATGTCCTTCAGGATGCCGACGATCCCCATGACGTTGGACTCTCCGTCCAGGTTGGGAGCGGCGTTCAGGTTGAACTGCTTTTCCCCGCCGTCCCGGTGAAGGAGCCTTCCCTTGAAATCCCGGATGGTTTCCTTCTTCTGGAGACACCGCCTGAAAAGGGAATCGTAGACCAGGGTATCCCGTTCCCCCGCGAATTCGGAAATGGGCCTGCCGATGACCTCTTCCGTTTCGTGCCCGAGAATGCGCTCCCACGCGGGATTGACGTATTCGAACATGCCGTCGAGATCGAGGGTGAAGATGATGTCGGGAGCGTTTTCGCTCAGCGCCCGGAACCGCTCCTCCCGTTCGCGGATCATTTTGTAGGTCTTGGCGTTGTTGATGCTGATGCCGATCTGGGGGGCGATCCCCATGAGGAGGTTCAGATCGCTCTGGCTCAGGGGTCTTTGGGAACGGGGCGAATCGACGGCAAGGACCCCCAGGGCCTTCCCTTCGTAAAGGATGGGGACGGAGACGAACGACTGCACGTTCATTTTCCGGACGAACTCGAGGCTCCTTTTCGATATGCCGTTGGTGATGTTCTTCACGTTGTCGACGAGAAAGGGCCTTTTCTCCCTGAAGGAAAGGACGAAGAGTCCCTTCGATTCGGGATTGTCGAGATGGAAGGCGCTCGACTGGAGAAAATGTTCCTGCTGCGGTTCGTAGCCGAATCCCGCCATGTATTGCAGCCTCGTTTTCTCCTCGTTGGCCAGCATGACGAGACCGCGGCCGAAATCCAGCCTCTTGTTCAGGATGTCCATGATTTCCTTCAGGAGGGAGTCGATTTCCAGGATGTGGGAAATGGCCTGTCCGATTTCCTGGACCAGCTGCAGCTCGTTGTAGTGGCGGTTCGCTTCCGTGATCAGCCTGTCCGCGGCGTTTCCCTGGGCTTCCAGGTAGTGGGACAGATCCTTTTTTTCGAGATGGCTCGTCTTCAGATAGAGGCCCAGGGGGACGAAGACCAGGGCCAGCGAGGCCGGCAGAGCGAGGTTCCAGGGGGCGAGGAGAAACAGGAGAAGCGCGGCGATGCCGGCGGCGACCGAAGAAAATCTTCCGGCCCGGCGAAGCGCCATCGAGCGGGGGGATTTCCAGGACACGATGTAGCGGCAATGGGAATGGCCCCTGTGCATGCACTCTGGGTGTTCGACCGTGGCGTAACGGCCGGTGAACACCTTGGACAGGGACTCTAGCATGCCGAAACGGTTATCGCACTGGTATTTCCTTTCCTTCACCCCCTCCCGGACCGAACAGACCACCTCGACCCGGTCGGTGGACAGTTTCTTGGTTTTCATCGAAATGTGCCGGCTCAGCCGGACGGCGAACATTTCGAGCATCCAGTAGGCGGAAGACGGCGACAGGAAGCCGAAGGCATACTGCTGGAGGGGTTTGCACATCTGCGATTCCGTGATGTACCGCCCGGCGTTTTTCGCCAGGTCGGGATCCCCCGTCTCCGATTGAAGGATTTCGTAGAAGCGGTCGACCTGGGACTGGGTGAACCAGTGTCCCCCGTCGTTCACCTGGTGCCGGTCGATCTTCGCATGTTCCAGGAGGGAATCGATGGCGACGGAAGGAAAGAATTTTTCTAGGAATTCGATGTAACAGCTGATGATCCTGCTGTTGTAGAGACGTTTCTCCTGCAGGGGGTCCATGGACATCAATCCATTCGGATCCTATAGTGTTTTTCCATATATTCGAGAAAGTGGTTGCCGTGGGCCGCCACGTCGAGGATCCACAGGTTGTACTGTTTCTCCACGGGGTAATCGTTTCTCTCCATGTATTCGTAAGGGAAAACGAGAACCGGCGTCTCTTCCGTGGAGAAAAACGGGGACAGCTGGTCCATGGCGGCCGTGAGAATGTCCCAGCGGACCCGCTGGGGATCGACGACGATGATCTTGAATCCGTTGAGCAGATTGGACAGGTTGAATCCCAGGTCGGATTCCTCCACGATGATGAGGGCGGCCAGTTTCTTCCCGCAGGTGAGGGAGAAGCTGTGCCATTTTCTTCTGAACCCCTGGGAGTGGTAGATGCTTTCGAGGGAGGCCGCTCCTTTCGTCTCTTTTCCCAGGCCCAGGGCGTCGAAGAGGAGCCCGTTCGAGTGGTGCTTGTAGAAATTGTCCGCCTGCCAGAGATCGATGCCGGTCGCCGGGGCCAGTTCCCAGTTCCGGGGAAGGACGTCCGCCTCCGGGTCCCTGCAATAGACGGTGTAGGCGAACGGGTCGGTTGAGCATCCGCTGGGGCGGTTCAGGTGTTCCGCATAGCCGCCGAAGAGGCGGCCGACGATCTTGTTTCCCGCCCGGTAGTACGTCATCATGTAGCTCATGCTTGCCGACGGGAGCCGGTGGGCGCCGTTGATGTATTTCAGGATTTCCCTCAGGATGACGAATCCCACCAGCCGGTTTTCCATGGCCCGCGCCGCGTAATGATGGATCATCCAGGCGTGGTCGTAGGCCCGCACCATGGCGATGTGGCCGTAGATCCTGCCGTCGGCCTCGTAGGTGAAGTGCTTCGCGATTTCCGGGTTGTTCTGGTAGAGCTTGGTGTACGTGTTCTTGTATTCGTTCTTCTGGCCGTGGATGTGCTGGTATTTTTCCGGGTAGATGAAGTTGGAATCGAAAAAGAACTCCCACAGGGCGTTCATGTCCACAAAGGAAGACACGTTGGAGAAATGGTCCTTCGAATGGCTGAGGACCTGGTTGAGGGTCCCGTAATCCCTCATGTTCATGTCGACGATCGCCAGTCCGCAGAGGATCTTTTCCCCGTTTTCCGTCTCCTTTCTATAAATAACCTGGGCCTTGCAGCGCACCTGCGTGGAGCCGGAGAACTGGATCGTCAACTCCGGCAGGATCAGGCCGGGCATGAGAACGCTTTCCTCGTTCTTCTCCAGGACGGAAAGGCCGGAATTCGAGATGTCGTGAACCTCCCGCTGGATCGTCGCGTCGAACAGGGGATGGCGGAACGCGATGGACGGGGGAGGGGTCAGGCGGTAACGGGGGCTCCGGATCTTCGCCTTGCGGAACCGTTCGATTTTGTTGTCTTCCGGGGAGAACACCAGCTCCCTGCCGAACACGTCGCTGGCATGGCGGATGTGCCTGCAGGGACTGGAGAAGAGGGTCTTGTCTCCTTTCCGGATGTTCACGGTGGCCGGCGCGTCGGCGTTGAATCCGGTGAAGATGGAGTCGGACTCGGGAAAAATCCGGACGCAGAACGCAACCGCCGAATAGTCGACGAGGATTCCCTTCATGGAAAGCCCGTGCTGCAGGATGTCCACGTCCAGCCCCTCGCAGCCGTACCTTCTGTGTTTTCTCCGCGACACGTTGAAGCTGAAGTCGGGCAGCGAGACGCTGAGCCCGCTGGAGTCGATGTTCAGGAGTCTCCCCGGGATGAAGATGACCGACTGGCCGTCGGAAACGACGATGTACTGAAAATGAAAATCCGACAGGTTCAGCTTCGACATGACGTCGTCCGCCCACAGGCAGGTCAGTTCCCTGCCTGTGCACGGTTTCAGCGACGTTTTGACGAGAATCCCCTCCTCGTACTGGATGTGGACGAGATACACCCAGGCGCAGGATTCGTTGAAGTGCAACAAGTTTATGATATTGATAAGTTTTTTGAGATCAACCTTTTGCGCGGCCTCCAGGGAGGCGACCAGGTCGTGGTGCTTGAAGACGCACGGAGGCAGACAAAGGGTGTCCGTCTCCTTGCTTTCGGTGATTTGCTTGAGTCCGTCTCGGAGTTTGACAATGTTCTCCATTCGACCAAGCCCGTTCCCCTCCCGCAAAGGGCATTCGTTGCAGACGTGACAGCACCGGAAAGACAGGTGTTTCCGGGTAGCCCGGGGAATCGTCCATTCCCCGCCGTGATGTTCAGTCGTTCCGGCGAAACGGGGAGCCCTGTGGAGAAAGAGTCACCGGTCGTGCGCGGAACGGCGTCATTCGATGTTGATGGCCTCCTTGAGCTTTCTCGAACATTTGAACGTGACGACTTTTCTGGAAGAAAGGATCAACTCGTCACCCGTCTGGGGATTCCTGCCCTTTCGGGGGTTCTTGCTCTTCACGGACCACTTGCCGAACCCGGAAATCAGAATGTCGTTCCCCGTCTCCAGTTCCTTTTTGATCAGTTCAAACACGCTTTCCACGAGTTCGGTGCATCTTTCCTTGGAGAAACCCGTTTGGGTGTGAACATTTTTCACGAGTTCCGCTTTCGTCAGGGTCATATTGCCTTACCTTCCTTTCCATGAATTCAAAACGTTGTCCGTTGGCGAGTTGGATTCCCATACAATAGGATTTTCACGGTTTTGTCAAGCCATGTATGAAAAATGTTTTTGCCAACTGCCCGATGAATCTGACGATTTCATGCTCTTGGCGCCCTATACTACAAAAAACCGATTCATTACGCAAGATTAAAAAATTATGAACCGGAAAACGTCCGAAGAGTGCCTTTTTGAACAAAAGGAGGAAATGTTCCGGGGTTGCAATCGCCGAGGCCGGCCGTGGGAAGGGCGCGCCGCGGCGACGGAGGACACCGCGGCGGCCCGACCCGTCCGGTTCCGCCGGAGGCGGTCCGGGCCGGATCGCCGGGGAATGCCGGCGGGCCGCCGATGAGGGAGGGGAGGGAAGGGGAGGGGAACGCCTCCCCCTCCTCCCGGATCCTTCAGATGACGCCTTTTTCCTTCAGCTCGGCCAGCCGGACCGGACCATAGCCGAGGTACCGGAGGTAGATGAAGTCGTTGTCATGACCGGCGGGCCTGCAGACCCATTTCGTCCGGGGCGGCGTTTCCGTCGCCTTCCACTGGGCCTGTGCGCAGACCACGGAACCGAAACAGGGATCCTGGACGGGCGTGAAGATGCCCCGGTCTCCCCAGTTTTCGTCGTGCATGGTCTTCCAGGGGGACACGATTTCCGCCACCACCGGGGTAATCGGGGCAAGCCGGCCGGACCTGGCGTATTCGATGGACTTGCGGGTCAGTTCTTCGCTCGTGTACCCGGAAGTGAGGGGATTGATCATGGCCTGATACTTGAGCTGCCAGTCCTTTTTCATGAAGGGGGCCAGCGTGGTCCACGAGTCGGCTTCCCATTCGTCCCATTTCCCGAGGATGTCGACGAAGGCCTTCCACATTTCCAGGCGGAGTCCCCCGAGGAAGACACCTCCGTCCTTCGTGGGGAAGAACCCGTAGAGCCACAGCGCCGTGTCCAGGTTGCTGAACCGCTCCTGAACGACCCCCTGGTCGGCGTACCAGTGGAGGGCGTAGTCGTGGAGCCTCTGGTAGGCCTCGGGCGTGGATACGTCGATGGCCTGGCCTTCCCCGGTTTCCTCCCGGTGGCGGAGCGCCGCCAGGATGCCCAGGGCGGCGAACGTGCCCGACACGGACCAGGCGATCCAGGGGCCCGCCTTGGTGGGAACGGCCCAGGGCATCTCGTCCGCCGTCTTTCCTTCCGGGAGGACCTCTCCCGTTCCGTACTGGATCCCCGACCGCGCCTGGGAGACGTTGTCGTAATCGTACTGGCCCCGTCCGCTGTCCGGACCGAACTGGCCGAGAAATGAAATGGAAGTGAAGATGAGCCGCGGATTCGCCTTGCTCAACGCATCGTACCCGATCCCCCAGGCGTCCATCTTTCCCGCCGGGAAGGTTTCGACGATCACGTCGGCGTTTCCCGCAAGCTGCCGGAAGATTTCCTGCCCGTCCTCCGTTTCGAGGTCCAGCGTGACGTGGAACTTGTTCCGTCCTTCCTGAAGATAGGCGAAACCGGTGCCTTTCTGCTGGATTCCCTGGGGGGAGTAGGTCCGGACGATGTCGCCGCCGGGCGGCTCGATGCGGATTGTCTCCGCGCCCAGTTCCGCCAGGAGGGAGGAGCAGTAACAGCCGGCCATGCTTCTCGAACTGACGTCGATGACGACGAGATCGTCCAGGGCCTCGGGCTTGTCGTAATTCTTTGCCGGGTCGTCCAGGGAACGGACGTGATCGGCCCACTGCGCCCATTTTGCTCTCTTATAGTCTGTCATGGATCCTCACCTCCTTAGCCCCTCAGGATGGCCCCGGTCTTTCCGTCCCATTCCTTCGGAGGACGGCGTCCCTGCATGTCCTTCCAGCGGCCGAGGACCCCGTGCATGTAAAGCTCGTCGAGCTGGGAACGGCTTCTGCCCAGGATCTTCGTCATGATGTAGTCGTTGTCGAAACCCACGGGCCTGACGGTCCACTTGATCTTGGGAGGCGTCTTCGACATCATGACGGGGAAGCAGTGCTCGGCGTACCTCCCGTAGAGGGGGTCGTCGAGGTACTTGACGAAGTCCCGTTCTCTCCGGTGGGGATTTTCGAGCATGTCCTTCCCGTTGTGGAGGCGGCTGGCGGAGAAGCCGCTGCTGACGGACAGCTCCTCGATCTCGTCCGCCGTTTTCGTCCGGGCCCAGTCGGCGATGGTCTTGAGAAGGGCCATGGCGTTCTCGTCCTTCAGCCTCGTCGCGTGGTCCCGGAACCGCGGGTCGGAAGCCAGTTCCGGTTTTTCCATGGCCGTGCAAAGCCCCTTGAATTCGTCCGGCGCGGGGGCGGCCAGGGCGACGAAACGGTTGTCGCGGCAAAGGAACGTGTCGGCGGGGCAGATGCACTGGTCCCGGTTTCCCGCGGGTTCCGCCCCCTTGCCGGTGAACTGCTGGTACGGCCAGATCCACCCCATGGTCCGCATGATGTTCTCGCTCTGGGACATCTCGATGTACTGGCCTTTCCCCGTTTTTCTCCTGTGATGGAGGGCCGCGAGAACGGCCACCTCGCCCATGAGCCCGCCGTAGTAGTCGCAGATCCAGATGGACTGTTTCAGCGGGGGCTGTCCCGGGAAGCTCGACATCCAGGCGTAGCCGGACAGGGCCTGGGCGGCGCCGTCGTTGGAGGGACGGTCCTCCTCGGCATACCGTCCCCACTGGCCGAAACCGTTCTTTTCGATGTAGATGATCTGCGGATTGACCTTCAGGATGTCCTCGTATCCGATGTTCCAGCGGTTCGTGACGGCGGGCCGGAGATTGAACTCCACGATGTCGGCCTTGACGCACAGTTCCTTGAAGATCTGCTGGGCGATGTCGATGTGGAGATCGAGGGCCATGTAGTACTTGTTGGGATTGATGTGCATGAACATGGGGCCCTGTTCCCTGTAGAGCCACCCGAAGGGATTCAGGGAGCGGGTCACGTCTCCCGCGGGGGGGAGCTCGATCTTGATGACTTCCGCTCCCATCTCGGCCAGGAAGGAAGGCCCGGAGGGCCCGAAGAGAAGGGTGCACACCTCGAGAACCCGGACGCCTCTCAGCGGTCCGGGCCTGCTGAACTTCTCCCTGACATAATCCTTGAAGACTTCAGGCATAAAATTCCCTCCTTTCGAATTTTAAACCCGGTGGATGTCTTGCTCCTGTTTTTCCTCTGACCGGCCTGCCTGTCACCTCCTTTCCGGCCCGTGAACCCGGTATTGCCCCGCCCCCCGGAGCTCTGCCCCCGGCCGTTCGAAAAAGCGCTGTCCGTACACATTACGGATTTGTCAAAGTGGGACGGCTTCGTAAAAAGTCCCTGTGCCGTGTCACCCTTCCTCCCAATGCGCTTCGGCGCCCCCTCTGCGCGCGTCGGTCACCGGGATCCGGCTGCCCCGCCCCTGGATCTTTCTACAAAGCCGTCCGAGATGAAAATGCGTTTCCAGGCGTCACGCCGATCCGCCGGCACACCCCTTCCCTGGAACGTTCCAAACGTGGAGAGACGTCAGGCCAGGCTCGCGAGGATGTCCCGCGCGACGACCAGCCGCTGGATCTGGTTCGTTCCCTCGTAAATGGAGGTGATCCGGACGTCCCGGAAAAAGCGTTCCACGGGGAATTCCTTCGTGTACCCGTAACCGCCCAGGATCTGGATGGCGTTGTGGCAGGCCCGCTCCGCCGCTTCCGTCGCGTAATACTTGGCCATGGACGCCGCCCGCGCGAAGGGCATTCCGTTTTCCTTCCGGAAAGCGGCGTTCATGAGAAGGAGGCGTGCCGCTTCGAGTTCCGTGAAGGATTCGGCGATCATCCACTGGATGGCCTGGAAGTTGGCGATGGGCTGCCCGAACTGGACCCTTTCCTTGGCGTATTTCGTGGCGTACTCGATGGCGGCAAGCCCGATCCCGAGTCCCAGCGAACCGATGCCGATCCGGCCGCCGGCAAGCTCGCCCAGGGCGATGCGGAATCCGTCGTTCGGCTTGCTCATGAGCCGGTTCGTGGGGATCCGGCAGTTGTCGAAGACGAGTTCGTTCGTGGCGGACGCATGCTGCCCCATCTTGTGTTCCGCGCGGCCGATCTGGAACCCCGGGTCACCCTGCTCCACGAGGAAGCAGCTGATGCCCCTTCCCTTGGGCGCGGCCTTGTCCGTGACGGCCCAGCAGACGAACACGCCCGCGTATTCGGCGCTGGTGATGAAGATCTTGTTGCCGTTCAGGACCCAGTGGTCGCCTTCGAGGACCGCCGTGGTGCGCATCCCCGCCGGATCGGAACCGGCGGTGGTTTCCGTGAGGCCGAAGCCGCCCGCGGGATATTCGCCGGAGCAGATTTTCGGGCAGTATTTCTTTCTCTGCTCCTCCGAACCCACGGCCTGGATGACTTCGGCGACCATGTTGTTCACCGACATGGTGACGCCGGTGGACGCGCAGGCCCTGCCGATTTCCGTCATGGCGAGGCTGAAGGAGATGACGCCCGCTTCCGATCCGCCGTAATCGGCCTTCACGTTGATGCCCATGAGGCCGAGATCAGCAAGCTTCTTCAGGTTTTTCAGGAAGACCTGCCGGTCGTCCTTCTCGTCCAGCTTGGCGGCCACCGGCTCGAGCTCGTTCTTGGCGAAATTCCGCGCCGTTTCCTGGATCATTCTCTGGATTTCAGTTAATTCAAAGTTCATTGTCCCTCCTTGCCTACCATATGATTTGACAGCATCCCCGGCTGGTTCGGGCGATCTCTGTTGCTTTCCCGTCCGTTTGTGAAAAGGCCGGGGAGGGGCTTGCCCCCCCCGGCCGGCTGTTTTCCCTTAGCTGTTGATGATCTTCAGGACGTCCGGAGGATATTCCACCTTCTGCGGGAGGAAGATCAGTTCGGCGTCGACGAACTCGCGGAGAACAAAGAGTTCCCGGTACGTGGGATGACGGGTTTCGCCCTTCACCTTGGACACGTTCAGGTCGAAGCCGCAGTTTTCCTTCACCTTCTCGACGGTGACACCGGGATGGTAGGTTTCCAGGTAGATTTCGCCGTTGCCGTCGAAGCGGTAGGTTCCCATGTTGGTCACCACGGCCTCGGGGCCGCAGGTCTCGAAGGGCGTTCCCTTCCAGACTTCCTTCCTCGGCTTCCACTCGCCCGTCTTCCAGTCCCAGCACCAGTGCCCGGGTGTCGTGGTGTACTCGTTCCGTTCCAGGAAACGCCTCTTTTCCTGGAGAATGATGAACGCCGTCCGGTGGGCCATGGTTCCGATGTCGGAGTTTCCGCCGCTGCCGGTGAACCGGTGCTGCGGCTGGTAATAATCCCCGATGGAGGTGACGTTGACTCCGCCGTACTTGTCGATGGCTGCGCCGCCGAGGAATCCGAGGGTGACGAATCCCTGCTGGAGGTAGTAGCCGAAGGTGTCCACGAGCCCGCCCAGGGAGGAACTCATGTTCGCCGCCCGCTGGTCGCAGACGGACATGGGAACATGCATGGTCTTCCCGTCACAGATCCCCGCCTCGTAGATGAGAAGGGCATTCGGGGCGTTGGTGAAATTCGCCGTCATGATCCCCACCATGGGAAGCCCGGTGCCGGCGAAGACGATGTCGTCGTTCCGGACCTCGTTGGCGATGGCGATGGCCATGAGTTCGGGCAGGATATACTCGCCCGGTTTGGCGGGAACATCGGGAATGGCGTCGATCATTGCAATCAATTCATCAATGGATTTTGCCATGGTTTTTCCCCCCTTTCTTAGTAGCCGCTTCGGATGACCGACAAGGGCATCTTCATTCTCGGTGCCGGTTTCTTGCCCCTCAGGATCCGGGTGCTGTAACCGATCACGCTGTCCGCCTTGAGTTCCAGGAGCCGCTTGGCGCCGACCTTCACGATGAGGTCTTCCCAGCTCTTCGGCCCGTAGACCCACTCGTCCATCCATTTCTTCATATCGTCCTCGTTCCGGGAGGCGGCGTCCATCCCCCGCATGAAGGGGGCGTCATAGTCGTAGTAGAACGGAACGGCGCTCGGATAGCCGGCGTACGCCTGGGGAACGATGGCGTCCACGGTGAAGTAGGGGATCTGGTTCTGTTCGGGGTTTTTCCGGAGTTCCGATTCGGGAACCAGTTCCTCGCAGGTCAGGATGACCTTGTCCGCTGCGAAGCAGAGTTCCTTGTCGATGGTCCCGATGCCCCTCCACTTGGCCGTCCCCTTGTCGCCGGCCTGGGCGACGTGGATGAAGGCGATGTCGGGCCGCGCCGCGGGAAGGAGATAAACCAGTCCATCCTTCCAGAAGGGGTCCTCCATGGGGATGTATTTCTTGAAGGGGATCTTCGGATGCTTGCCGTCTCTCAGCCCGGCCTTTCCGAGGGCGTCGTACTTGTCGTTGTAGAGGTCCGAGCCCAGGGGGGCATGATAGGGGATGAAGGGCGCGCCGATGGCGCCTGCGAGGAACCGCATGGCCATCGCCCCGTGGGAATAGTCCTCGAGGATGATCTTCCCCCGCTTATAATAGCGTTCCATGTTGACATCGAGTTTCCCGGCCATTTCGCCCCAGCCCATCCAGTCCGTCTCGTAGATCTTGATGGCCCCGACGGCGTTCAGAAGCCAGGTGCAGCAACTGCCGTGCCGGTCGATGACATGAAAATCCTTTTTCCCCTGCCGGATCATCTCCCAGGTCAGGGCCACCGGGTTCCGGTTGAACCCGGTGAAACCGCTGAAAGCCACGACCATTCCGTCCTTGACGTGTTTTTTGATCGCCTCTTCCAGGGTCAGAACCTCTGCTTTCTTCGTTTTCTCCCGAAGTTTGCGCATATTTCCCTCCTTTCAGGAATTTACTTCGAGTCGTCACCTGCGCAAATCATACGCTTGATGCCCCTTGCCTCAGGAATGCCTTCACCTCCTTTCCACTGGGATAGCACCGGAATCGATCCGTCGTGCTCCGACGGCTTCGTAAAAAAACCATTTTACGAATTCGCCATGTTCTGACGGCCCGGCAAAAAGTCCCTCTGCCGTGTTATCCTTCATCCCCGATTCCCGCGTCGTACCGGAAGTACGCGCCGGTCATCGTGATGCAGGCGCCTTGCCCCTGGGGCTTTTCCCTTTGCCGTTCTAAAAAAATGTCGTTCGGACCTTTTTACGGGGTCCTCATGTCCCGTCGTAATCGAGAAGGGGTTCCTCGCCCTTCCAGATCCGCATCCCGCCCTCGGCGAGCGCTTTCATCTCGTCCTCCCCGGGGGACAGGTACACGGGGGCGAGAAACGATACACGATCGCGGATCCACCGGGTGAGCATCTCCGAACGGGCAAGCCCGCCCGTCAGAATGATCCCGTCCACCTTTCCCCGGAGGACCGTCGCCATGGCCCCGATGTCCTTGGCCGTCTGGTAGGCCATGGCTTCGTAAACGATCCGCGCTTTTTCGTCGCCACCCGCGATACGGGATTCCACCTCCCGGGCGTCCTTCGTCCCCAGGTATGCCGCCAGTCCCCCTTCTCCCACCAGGCGGCGAAGCAGGTCCCCGCGGCCGGTTTTCCCCGCGAGATCGACCAGGTCCGTCGAGGGCAGTCCTCCCGCCCGTTCCGGGGTGAAGGGCCCTTCGGCAAGGCCGTGGGTGCAGTCGATGACCTTTCCCTTCCCGTGGGCCCCCACGGTGATCCCCCCGCCCAGGTGGGCGACGACGAAATTCATCTCCTCGTAGCGTTTTCCCAGTTCCTTCGAGACCTTCCTTGCCGCCGCCTTCTGGTTCAGGGCATGGAAGGCGCTCTTGCGCTCGATTTCCGGGATGCCGGATATCCGCGCGAGGGGTTCGAACTCATCGGTGCTCGGCGGATCCACCACCAGGGCGTTCTTCCCGAATTCGCCGCCAAGGGCGAGGGCGAGCGCCGGCCCGATCGCCGACGGGTGCATCCCGTATTTTCCGTTCATGAGGTCGGCCGTCATCCGCTCGTCGATCCGGTAGGCCCCCGCGGGCCCGGGTTTCCCGAGTCCGCCCCTGCTGATGAAAAGATCGATGCCGGCAAGGTCGATCCCGTTCTCCTCCAGGAAGCGCATGAGTCCCTGCCGCCGAAGGGGAAGCTGGTCGGCCGGGGTCCTGCACGCCGCGAGGGAGGCGCCGTCCAGCGGAATGGTTTTCTCCGCCGCGATGCCCCTCCCGTCGAAATACGCCGCCTTCGTCGAGGTGGAGCCCACGTTGAGAATGAGAAATCTCGGATTATCCTTCATTGCGTTTCCTTTTGGCGTTCACGAGGACCGCGAGCGCGATTTGAACGATCCTCATTTCTCCCGATACGGCGGGATGGAGGGGGAGGACGGGTCGAAGGCCGCTCACCAGGACGCCCGCCATGGGCATGGCACCGATGAACACCAGGAGTTCGGAAAGGGCGTATCCCGATTCCAGGTCGGGCAGGAGGTAGATGTCGACGTTTCCCGTTACAGGACTTTGGACGCCTTTCCTGGACGCCGCCCGTTCGCTCAGGGCGCAGTCGATGTCCAGGGGGCCTTCCGCGACGGCGTTCCCGAACTGTCCCCGTTCCGCCATCTTGGACAGGACGGCCGCGTCGAGGGTGGACGGGATGTTCGGGTTGACCTGCTCGATGGCGGCCAGAAGGGCGACCCGGGGAGACGGGATTTCCAGGGCGGAAGCGACGAAAAGGGCGTTTTCCAGGATCCGGCGTTTGTCTTCGAGCGTCGGGGACGGGTGAACCAGCGTGTCCGTCAGCAGGATCAGCCGGCCGCTCTTTTTCAGCGGGAACAGGGAAACGTAGCTTGCCGGCCCTTTCAGAAGCGGGCCGCCGTTCCCGTGGAGAAGCGTCCCGACAAAGGACCGCGGGTCGCCGTCCCCCTGCATCAGGATGTCCGCCCGGCCGGTTCCGAGAAGCTCGGCGGCCTTTCGGACGGCCCGGTCCGGATCCTCCTCACCGATGAGGTGCTCCGGGCGGATCGAACCTTTCAGGAGTCCCCGGTATCGCTCGATGTCGCCTACCAGGAGCGGGGCGGCGAGGCCCAGATCCCGGGCCTTCAGGGCCTCCCGGACCGATGTTTCGGAGAGGGGCGCCACCGCCAGGACCGCCGGTCCGGAGTGGATCGCCTTTCCGAGAAGATCCTGGAACGACCCGATCATGTTCTCTCCTCCAGGCTCTCCGCGACGACGAGGCCGAGGGCCAGTTCGCCCTCGATGGCGTCGCGGAAGTCCGACCGGGACGGGATGATGACCGGCCCCCGGGAGGTGATCACCAGGGAGCGGCGCTTCACATCGAGAAAAAAGTCGAGCTTGACGAGGATGTTTCCCGTGTCGAGATTGGGAACGAGCAGGATTTCCGGTATCTCCCCGGGGTGGATCTCTTCCGGATCCCCCAGGGGGGGGGGTCTCCGGAGGAACATTCCGGAAAAAGTCGTCCCTTCGATGACTTCGCACGCTCCGAGCGCCCCTTCGGAACAGGCGGCCCGAAGCCGTTCCCAGTCCTTCAGGGAGCCGGAGGAATCGGACCCGGTGAGCGGCGCCGAAAGAACGGCGATCCGCGGTTTTTCATACCCGAGGAGATGAAAAAGGAAAACGGCGTTCCGGAGGATTTTCACCTTGGCCGGGAAATCGGGACGGATGTTCACCCCCGTATCGGTGAGCGAGGTGAGCCGGTTCACTCCGGGAATGTCCCACAGGGAAACGACGCTGACATTCCTTCCCGTGCCCGCTTTTCCTTCCTCCCGGATAATGGACCTGTAGATGAACGCCGTCGGGATCTGGCCCTTGCTGATCAGGTCGACGCTGCGATCGAACAGCATCGAGGTCCCCAGGTCCGAAACGGCCTGGCGGTCCTTCCGGTGAAGGACTTCCTTGTTTTCCAGGGAGAAGCCGATGCGGTCGGCCGCCTTCCGGATCCTGTCGCTGTCCCCGATCAGGACGGGTTCCACCCATCCTTTCTCGTGGCACGACCGGATCGCCTGAAGAAATTCCTCATCCTCCGGGGCAAGAACGGCCAGTTTTCTCTTTTTGCCGGCCGCCGCCCGGTGATCGACCTCGGCGAATGATCTGATCAAAAAGTCCCCCCCTCATGTCATGTTGCGAAAAGGGAAGAATCAACCAAGATGCGGTATAAAAGAGCGAAACGAGGACACGGCGTGGGAGATCGCTTCATCTCACGCTGGACGAACGGTTCTTTTTGCGGCTCTTCGTGGAACGGATGGAGTGGTGAATGATGGCCCCAAAATACCTTTGCCCACATCACTCGACGCTGATGTAAGTATATTGAATTGACAAGAGGCTGTCAAGGGAAAAGTGATGCGTTCCCGCCGATCTTTCCGGTTCCGGCGGGGGCGGGGCACGGTCCCTTTTTTTCCGTTCCGGCGGACGGCCGGAAAAAGGCCCCGGACATTTACGGACGCGGGAGGGGGCGGCCCGGAAATCCTTGGATTTTCTTCAACCGCTGTGCTAATCAGGTAGAAAACGAAACCGGTGAGGTGCGTTCATGGAAAGTTTCATCCAGTATCTTACGGCACATCCCATCGCGGCCGTCGTGCTTGCCGTTCTGGTCCTCCTCCTCATCTATTTCGTCCTGAAGCAGGCCCTCAAGCTCGTCCTGATCGTCGGTATCGTCCTCATCGCCGTGGGGGGCTACTACTATTACAAGGCGCCGGAGGAGTTCCCGCAGACGGTGAAGGAGGCGGTGACGACGGTGAAGGAGCAGGCGGGGAACCTCGTGGAAAAGGGAAAGACCGCCGTGGAGAAGGGAAAGGAAATCGCGTCGGATCTCGGGAAGGTGGTCAAGGAAGGTCAGGAGAAGGATTCCGGGAAGTAGCGGACGCCTGAAGGTCTGAGAAACGCGTTTTCAGGCGGCAAAGGAAAAACTCCACGGCAACATCGTTGACTCGCCTCCCAAACCGTCCCGCACCCCGCTGCGGCGGTTCTCTGCGACAAAATCCCGGTGGATGATGAGACATCTTCAGATGTAGTCCGGGGCTTCAGCCCCGGCTGGAACTGGGGACGTCGGGTCGATGCGGCCGTTCCCGGGGGTCGCGGACGGTTTTCCGGCTCAGGAAGCGCTTTTCGACGGTTCCGATTTTCTCGCTCCACTGCAACACCGCAACGCGCCCTTCGGGCTTAGGAGCGGTGTTGCGGGCGTTCCGCTTCGAAAGGAACCGTGAGCGAAAAGGCGCTTATTCGCCTCCCAAACCGTCCCGCGCCCCGCTACGGTGGGCGTTTCCGGCAAGGTGCCGCCGGCCCTGAAGGGCCGGACTACGTGAGACAAACACCGACCGGCGCAATCTCCCGCTCATGCAAATCTCAGATGTAGTCCGGGGCTTCAGCCCCGGCTGGAACATGGAAAGCTGTTTGATATGGCGGTTTTCCGGGGATCTCGGACAATTTTCCTGCTCTGGAAGCGCTTTTCGACGTGATGGTACGCCGCAGGGACGAGGGGCGAAGGGGAACGCAGCATATGGGCTTTTTACGAAGCCGTCACAGGAGGTTGATTTCCATCGCCCGGGCCGGACAGGCGGTCACGCAGATCTCGCAGCCGCTGCATTTTTCCGGGTCGAAGTGCACCTGCATGGTGCTCCGGTCCAGGGAAAGGGCGTCGGTGGAACAGAAGGCGACGCAGGCGCCGCAGTGGACGCACCGGTCCATGTTTCTGGAAACCCGTTTCGACAGGGGCTCGACGAAAACGCCTGATTCCTTGAGATACTGGATTCCCCGGTCGAAATTCTCCTTCGTGCCCACGAGATCGAGGACGAGAAGCCCCTCTCTCCTGGGGAAGATCCTCGCCTTCAGGATGTTGAAGGCGAGATCGAAGTCCTTCACGAGCCGGTAGACGATCGGTTTGTCCACGATTTCCGCGGAATACCGGACAATGATCTTTCTCGAGTACGGTGCCTCTTCGGGGCGGTTCGCTGGTGTTCCCATACCTGTTATTTTCCCTGGTGCAGTCTGTTTCTCCGTGCGGCCGGCGACCCCGGCGAAACGATTGTCCCTCCGGCGGCCCTTGCGGGGAGAAATTCCCTGCGGGTCCGGCGCCGCACCCCTCGAGGGTATCCGAAAGAAGGAAGTCCTGTCAAGGGGTTTCCCGGGATTCGAGAAGCCCGTCCCAGTCGAGGAGAGGAAAAATCCGGTGGAGCGAGTGGTCGTCCTCCACCAGGCGGTACTCGAGGTGTGCGAAGACTTTCTCCGCCCGGAGACGGACCGGTTCCGGGGGGACCACATCGTCCTTCGTCCCGTGAATCAGGACCGTCGGAACGCCGCTCTTCCCGCCGAGAAAGGGATCGAACGGGTCGAGATGGATCGCCGGGGCGAGCAGGATGAGCTTTTCGACCCTGTCCCCGTGCAGGCACGCATAGACGGCGGCCATGAGGCCGCCGAAGCTGGACCCCACGAGAATGAGACCGGTTTTCCCGCGGAGGAGCCCTTCCAACCGCTCCATCCGCTCCTCGAACGGCCCCGGGAAGTCCTCCACGATCATTCCGGGATACCTTTCCCGGAAAAAGACCCCCTTGGTTCCCATGGACGAACTCTCCAGGCCGTGAATGAACACTCTTTGCGGATTCAGAACCTTTCCTCCCCTGCGGAATGGATGAAGAACAATAACCGGTTTCACGCAATTAATCAATGGTGACGGCTTCGGAAAAAGTCCATATGCTGCGTTCCCCTTCGCCTCTTCTCACTGCGGCGTACCGGAAGTACGCCTCATTCGTCGCGACTCGGGCGCCTTGCCTCTGGAGCTTTTTCCTTTGCCGTCTGAAGAAGTTTTGTTGTGACTTTTTACGCGTTCATCAGCCGTGGGGCGCGTCCGGCGCCGGCCCGGGCCCTGGAATGAGGTTGATTTTGTGGCGATTTCTGTGCTAAGAAAACCGATCTTCGGCAGTTGGGAGACCGGCATGAGTATCGTAAGACCCTTCAAGGCGCTTCGTCCCAGAAAATCACTGGTTGACCGTGTGGCTTCACCCCCCTACGACGTGGTGGACCGGGCGGAAGCGAAAGCCATGGCTGCCGGGAATCCCATCAGTTTTCTGCATGTGGCGAAGGCGGAGATCGATTTTCCCGACGAGGTTCCTCCCGACGGGGAGCAGGTATATCTGAAGGCCAGGGCGAATCTCCGGCGGATGCTCGACGCCGGCGTATTCCGGAAGGAGGAAACCCCCTGCCTGTACATCTACCGGCAGCAGATGGGGGCGCACCGGCAATACGGCGTCGTGGCCGCCGTTCCCGTCGAGGCCTACGAGTCGGGAATGATCCGCAAACACGAGCTGACCCTGAAGGAAAAGGAGGAGGACCGGACCTGCCACATCGACACGGTCGGCGCACAGACCGGCCTCGTCTTTCTCACGTACCGCCAGGACCCCGCCATCGACGGAATCGTCGGTTCCGTGGTGGGAAGGGATCCTGAGTACGATTTCAGGGCCGCCGACGAAGTCGGCCACACCGTCTGGGTCATTTCCGACAGGGAGGAAATCGCCCTGATCCGGGAGGTCTTCCGAAAGGTGGAGACCCTGTACATCGCCGACGGCCACCATCGGGCGGCCGCGGCGTCGACGGTGGCGCGGCGGAGGAAGAAAAGGAACCCGGACCACCGGGGGGACGAGGAGTACAATTTCTTCATGGCCGCCATTTTCCCCCATGACCAGTTGAAGATCATGGATTACAACCGGGTGGTGAAGGACCTGAACGGGCTTTCCGTCACCGCCTTTCTCGACAGGGTGGAGGAACGGTTCGTCGTCCGGGAGGGCGGGGAAGCGAAATCCCCGGAAGCCCCCCATAGCTTCGGAATGTATCTCCAGGGAAAGTGGTATCTCCTGGAAACCCGGGAGATGCCGGACCCGGAGAAGGACATTATCGGGTCCCTCGACGTGTCCATCCTCCAGGAACAGCTTCTCGGCCCGGTTCTCGCCATCGGGGACCCGAGAACGGACCACCGGATCCGTTTCGTGGGAGGGGCCAGGGGAATGAGGGAACTGGAAAGGCTTGTCGATTCGGAAGGGCACGCCGTCGCCTTCGCCCTTCACCCGACGACGATCGGCGAGCTGATGGCCGTTGCGGACCGGGGGAGAATCATGCCTCCCAAATCCACCTGGTTCGAGCCGAAACTCCGGGGAGGGATTTTTATCCACTGCCTGGAAGATTTCTGATTTCCCCCGCCGGCGGTTCCCGCGGCCGTCCTTTGCGTCGCTTTCGTGAGATTCGAGGAAATCCCCGCGATGGCATATTGCCGGACACACAGGATCCGTAAGGCGTTCATGATTCCCCTCCTGCGCATCGCCGTTTTCGCGTTTTTTCTTTTCCTTGCCGTTTCGGAAGCCCTCCAGGCGGGAGAGGCGGACTGGATCGCACTGGACGAGGGCCTGTCCCTCGCGGTGTTCCGCGATCACCCGGGGTCTCCGTATGTCCTGTCGGTCCTGAGGATCGATCCCGCCCGCTACGAACTGGAACTGCTGTCCGCCGCCGAGCGGGGCCGGAACCCCATGTCCCTGAGGGACTGGTGCGGAACGTTCCAGCTCGCGGCCGCGATCAACGCCAGCATGTACCTCGAGGACGGCAGGAAAAGCACGGGCTACATGAGGAACTTCGATCACGTGAACAATCCGAGGATCAACGCCTCCTTCGGCGCTTTCCTGGTCTTCCACCCGGAGCGGCCGGACCTCCCCGCAGTCCAGATGGTGGACCGGGAACAGGAGGACTGGGAGGGCCTGATCGGGCGTTATCGCACGGTCGTTCAGAACTACCGGCTGATCACGCTGGGCGGCAGGAACGCCTGGAGCCCCCCCTCCGACGACAGGAAGTTCCAGACCGCCGCCATCGGCATGGACGCGGAAGGCCGGATTCTCTTCATTCTTTCCCGCGAACCCCGGAGCGTCCACGATTTCGCGAACCGCCTCCTCGCGCTTCCCCTGGCGATCCGGAACGCCATGTACGTGGAGGGGGGTCAGGACGCCGGTCTGTTCATCGCCCGCTTTCCCCCGGAGACGAGAGGACGGGGAGACCTGTCCCTCTTCGAGGACCGGCTGGGAAAGGACGCCACCCCCTCCGTTCCCAACGTGATCGGCATCCGGAAAATCCCCCGGTGAATCGAAAGGGATGGACAGAAACGGGAAAAGGACGTTCATCATGAAGGGCCCGTGGAACCTGATCGTTCTTCTCGGGCCGACCGCCTCCGGGAAGACGGCCCTCGCGGCGAGGCTTGCCCGTGAACTCGGATCCGAGATCATCTCCGCCGATTCCCGCCAGGTCTACCGGGGCCTGGACCTGGGATCGGGAAAGGACCTTTCCGAATACGTCGTCGACGGGAAACCCGTCCCCTTTCATCTCATAGACATCGTCGACCCGGGGGTCGAGGAGTTCAGCGTTTTCGAGTTCCGGAAACGTTTCGATCTGTGTTTCCGGGCCTTGAGGAAGCGGGAACTGGTCCCGGTCCTGGCGGGAGGGACGGGCCTGTACCTCGAATCGGTGCTTCTTGATTACGGGATGTACGAGGTCCCCGAAAACCCCGGTCTCCGGAAGGAACTGGAAGGGCTTTCCATGGAGGCCCTTGCCGGGAGGCTCGCCGCCCTCCTTCCGGCCCTTCACAACACCTCCGATCTCGTGGATCGGGGGCGGCTCGTCCGGGCGATCGAAATCGCCGCGTTTCAACGGGGGCGGGAGAGGAAGGCGGAAAGCACCGCGGAGCGCCTCCTCCCGCTGGTCATCGGGGTGCGCTTCGAGCGGCCGGTCCTCAGAAAGCGGATCACCGAGCGGCTTCGGCGGCGTCTCGACGAGGGAATGATCCGGGAGGTCGCATCGCTCCATGAAAGGGGGGTGAGTTGGGAAACGCTCCACCGCCTCGGCCTGGAGTACCGGTACGTGAGCCTCCATCTCCGGGGGGAGCTTTCCTTCAACGAGATGTTCCAGGTTCTGAACACCCGGATCCACCAGTTCGCCAAGCGCCAGGAAACCTGGTTCCGGCGGATGGAATCCCGCGGGGTGGCGATTCGCTGGATCGGCGGCGGGGATTACGAAGCCCTCCGCGCCCTCGTCTTCGGTCCCGGGGGGGACGGGCCGGAGCGGGTCAGTTGATCCGGATGGGTCCTCCCGGCTCCTCCGCCCGGGGGATCTCCCCGTACTTCCGTTCGTAAAGGGAGACGTTCTCCGCCAAGGCGTTCAGGATGCGCTTGGCATGGCCGGGACTGACCACGACCCGGGCCGTCACCGAACCCGCCGGCGGGGCCACCATGATGAAATCCATCACGAATTCCTCCCGGGTGTGGATGACCGCCATGTGGTTCGCGTACACGCCCCCGTGAAGGGACGGGGGAAAGTTCACCTTGATTTCCTTCGGGCCGTCGGCCATGATGCTCCTCCTCGATGTTTCGGGGTGTCCGTCACCGGAGAAAGGACACCTCCCGCCTGATCCGGGAAAGAAACGCCTCCCTTCCCGTGTACCGGATCGTCCGGATCCCCCGGGCGTCCGCCCTTTCGCAGTTACCGTCGTTGTCGTCCACGAAGAGGACCTCTTCCCCGGCAACTCCGAGGATTTCGAGGACGTGGTCGAACAGGGCGGGGTTCCGCTTGCTCTTCCCGATATAAAAACTGTTGAAGACCCGGTCGAAGCGCCGGAAAAACCGGTCCCGTCCGTCGAGTTCGTCCAGCCAGTTCGTCTGGTCGCTCAGGATGCCCAGAAGGGGGATTCCCTCCCTGAGTGCCGGCAGGAGGTCCGCCATCCAGTCCCGGAACACGAACCGTGACAGAATTTCGCGCCGCAGGGATGCGTCGCTGCCGGAAATCCCCGTTTCCGCGCGGAGGACGTCCCAGTACGTCTTTTCGAGGACGTGTCCCGTGACGTACCCCGTCTCGTGGACGAGGTCATGGCCCTTCCCGACGAAATCTTCCCCGGGCAGGCCGTTGGCGGCGGCGATGGCCCGGAGCCCCTCCGCGAAACCCTCTTCCGCGAGAACGCCTCCGAAGTCTAAAAGAACCGCCCGCAACCGTTTCATGTCCAGGGTCTCCTCCTCGACCGGGTCTTATCACCGAACGGCGGAATTGGGAACAGGGAAAACCGGGGACGCTTCCCGTTTCCCCCTTTTCGCTCTTGATGCCCCGCGGCTTTTCTTGTAGAAAAGTAGAGGTGGAAGAAGGAGGCCGTATGGATCCCTGGGACCGGGTTTTTCGGAAAAGCGGGAAAGTGGCCTGGAGGATGGTGGACGACGACGGCGTTCTCCTGAATCTGACCACGGGTTACTATTACACCCTGAACGAAGTGGGCCGTTTCTTCTGGGAGTCCCTGGACGGCCGGAAGAAGCTGTCCGAGATCCACGGGGACCTCCTGGAACAGTACGACGTGGACGGCGGGGAGGCCCGGAGGGACCTCCTGGAACTCGTCGAGGATCTGCGGAAAGAGGGCCTCGTGGAGGCCGATGAATAGCGAACCCCCGAAAGGCGGAACGGACGCCGTTTCGAACGGCGGGGCGGACGGCTCCATGGGAAGCGGGAACGGCGGCGCGCGCGGGTTTTTCACGAAGCCCCCCATGAACCGGCGCCGGAAGATCCTTCTCCTGTTCAACCCGGTCAACGGGGCGGCCCTTCTCCGGATCCTGGCGGCCCTGCTCCTTGCGTCCCGCAGGCTCCGCCGGAACTCCCTGCCGGACCTCCTGCGCTCCCTGGACCGCCCGGGGAGGAAGGACGCCGCGCTTCCCGACGGAGACCGGGAACGGGGGGAACTCTACCGGGATGTCCTGAACTTCGTCCTTACCGGGTGCCTCAGAGTGAAGCGTCCCTGCCTGTTCCGTTCCCTTGCCCTCTTCTCCTACTATCGCCGGAAGGGGGTCCCCGTGCGGATCGCCTACGGGCTCAGGAACAGCGGGGGGACCTTCGAGGGACACAGCTGGCTCGTCCTGGACCGCGCCCCTTTCCTGGAAACGTCCGATCCGGACGGGGTCTATTCGACCCTTTACGTGTACCCGTGACGGGGGTCTCCATGGAAGAGGAAAGCATTTTTTATCCGGCAACGGCGCCCCTGGCGTCGAGGGCCCTCGAGGAAGCGCGGTTTTCCGTCCACGGCCTCTCCCTCCGGGTGTTTTCCGATTCGGGGCCGGTCCTTCGCGCCGTGGAAGGTCTTCTCGGGTATTTCCGGCGCGGGGAAACGCCGCCCGCCGACGTGACCTTTTATCTCGTATCGGAGGCGCCCTCCCGTTTTCCCTTCGGGGACGCGTTCCTGAGGGAGGGGAGCGTCCTCTTCGATTCCCGGAGGGACGGCGAAAACGGCCCGTCGAACGCCGCGAACCCGTTCCTCGTCTACCGTTCCTGGGAAGGGCGCTTCATGGCCGATTTCGGTCCCCGGGGAAGCCTGTTCCTGGACACGGCGGCCGGTCTCGGACTCGGGTTTTTCCCGGACCCGGAGGCCGTCCATCCCGCCGTCCTCTCCAACTACATGTTTCTCGTCGGGTTTTCGGAAATGCTGCGGACCAGGGACCTTTTTCTCATCCATGCCGCCGCCGTTGCGGGAAACGGGAAGGGGGTGCTGGCCCCCGCCCTCTCGGGGAACGGGAAGACCACCTTGTGCCTCTCCCTGCTCCACGGCGGGTTCAAGTATCTGAGCGACGACCGTCCCATCCTCCGGAGAACGGACGGGGGCTTCGAGCTTCTTTCCTTTCCGGAGGAAATCGACGTGACGGAGAAAACGATCTCCCTGTTTCCGGCCCTGAGGAATCTCGATCCCTCCTGTTTCCGGAAAGGCCTCAGAAAAAAAGGGTTCTCCGTGGAGCGGTGCTGGCCCGGGGCGACGGTGGACCGGACCGTTCCCAGGGTACTCCTCTTTCCCCGGGTCGTGGAGGAAGACGCGAGCCGTCTTCGCCCCCTGTCGAAGACGGAGGCCGTGTCGCGGCTATTGCCCCACAGCCTGCTCGTCATGGATCCCCTGGTGGCCGCGAAGCAGTTTCACCTGCTGTGCGACATGGCGGAAAGCATGGACTGTTACGAACTGCTCTACGGAAGGGACGTTCTTTCCGTACACGAGCTGATCCGGGGCCTCGTCGGATGAGCTTCTCCCGGGAACAGCGGTTCGTGATCGGAGTCCTCCGGTCGTTTCTCGGAACCGCCGGCGGGCCCCCGTCCGTCCCGGAAAACGCGGACTGGGACAAGCTTCTCGCCCTTCTCCGTTATCACAGGCTCCTTCCCGTGGCCGATTCCGTTCTTTCCAAGGGGGCCGGCCGGGACACCCTGCCGCCCTTCTTCCTCGGCGCGCTGAAGCGGGGCACCCGCGAGAGTTCCGCCATGGCCCTCTTTCTCGAAATCCATCTCCGGAGCCTTTCGGAGGCGTTCCGGCGCAGGGGGATCCCCTTCGTCGTCCTCAAGGGCGCCGCCCTCGCCGCCGAGTATTACGATCCTCCCCATCTGAGGCCCTACGGGGACCTGGACATCCTGATCCGCTACGGGGACTTCGCCCGGACCGGGGATCTCCTTTCCGGCGAGGGATTCCTCCCCGAGGACGCGGACCGGGACCGGTTCACCCGGGAATCGGTGAAGGCGGTGCCCTGGAAGCATCCCCTGCACCCCGGCCTGTCGGTGGATCTCCAGTGGGAAACGGTGACCCTCTACTGGGGGAAAACCCCGTTCCTGAGCGGCGACGCAGGCTGGGAAAGGGTCCATGAGATCCGCCACCGGGAGCTGTCATTCCACGGCCTCGATCCGACCCTTCTTGTGCCCTACCTGTGCGTCCACCTCATGTCCCACCACCACTTCAGCCCGCTCATCAATCTTGCGGACATCGGGCTCGTCGTCCGGAGCCGCCGGTTTCCCGTCGATTGGGAGGGGGTCATGCGAATCGCCGCAGAACAGGGAATCCGCAGCGCCCTCTATCACCCCCTGCGGTTTCTCAGGGACCCCCTCGGGGTCCCGGTGCCGGAAACCGTCCTTGGGGGCCTGAAACCCGGTTTCGCCGCCAGGGGACTGTTCCCCTCCCGGAAACTGGCTTTCCGTTCGGGGCCTTTGCCCCTGTGGGCGGAAAGGACGGTCAAGTTTTTTCTGATCGACGGCTGGGCGGGAAGGGCGAAGGCCCTGGAGACGTTCTACCGGTACCGGGTGGTCGGGCGAACCGGCCCGCGGAAGTAACTTTCCAGAGGATAGCGGACCGGAAGGAGGGCATACCCGCCCGGCGGGCGGTGACGGTCATCGGGTTCGGACGACGGGTCGGGAGACGGACAACCAGTCGTTAATCGATTGACAGTGCCACCACCCCGGTCAGTTTCCCGTGCCGGGTGAGAAGGGGCTTCTCGTAGATCCGTTTCTCCTTTTTCGTGTCCTCGTGCCGTTTTGTCATGGATTCCCCCTGCGGTGGTCTTGTTCCGGCCTGAAACGTTCAGGCGGAATGCTTCAGGCGGATGATGCTTTATCCGTAATGGAATTCTTTCCCCCTGTCAAGAACGACCGGGACGGCGGAACCGTCCGGAAACGGGACCGGTGCGCTGCCGGCAAAATCAGGTGACTTCCCGGAACGTTTCCTTGTAGCGGCGAACCAGCTGGATATAGGCCTCGATCCCGAACCGGGCATACTGTTTCTGGACTTCCGTGACATCCTTGACGATCCGGGCGGGGTTCCCCGCGGCGAGCTTTCCCGCGGGGACGGTCATGCCGTTGGGGACGACCGCGCCGGCGGCGATGAAGGCCCCCTCCTCGCAGACGGAGCCGAAAAGAAGGATGGCCCCCATGCCGATGACGCAATGTTCATGGATACGGGTGTCGTGGAGGACGGTGCTGTGTCCCACGAGAACCTCGTCCCCGATAAAGACCGAAGCGCCGGGATTGATGTGGATCACCGTGTTGTCCTGGATGCTCGTGCCGTCGCCGATGAGCACGGGGCCCTCGTCCGCCCGGATCACCACCCCCGGCGCGATGAAACTCGCCCGGCCCACCGTCACGTCGCCGATCAGGACGGCGCCGGGGTGGACGAAGCTTTCCGGAGAGATGACCGGTCGTTTTCCGTCGACTTCATAAAGGGGCATGCGATTCTCCTTGAAGGGGGGTCTTTCCCGGCGGGGCGCTGCCTTAAAACGGGCTGGGGGAAATCCTGACCGTTCCCCCGCGGCCGAGGATGTCGTGGAGGTGGATGTAGCCGTCCAGCCGCCCCCCCTCGCCGACGACGGCGAGGGCCGTGATTTCCTCACGCTGCATGAATTCCACCGTTTCGGCCAGGGAAGCCCCCCCCGCGGCGACTTTCGGCGACAGCGTCATGATCCGGTCGACGGGGAGCTGCGAGAAATCGAGGCCCCGGCGGACGCATCTGCGGACGTCGCCGTCCGTGAGGATTCCCCGGAGGATGTCGTTCCCGTCGGTGACGAGGACGAACCCCACGTTCTTTTCGTCGATGACCCGGACCGCGTCGAGGGCCGGCGTGCCCGTGAAGACCCGGGGGACACGGTCCATGCCGATCATGACGTCCCGGACCCGGGCCAGGAGCCGCTGTCCCAGGTTTCCGCCGGGGTGGAACTTGAAGAAGTCCGATTCGCTGAATCCTTTCCTGCGGATGAGGGCCACGGCAAGGGCGTCCCCCATGGCCAGGGCGGCGGTGGTGCTGGAAGTGGGGGCGAGGCCGAAGGGGCAGGCCTCCCGGTCCACGGCCGTGTTGATGACGAAATCGCTCGTCCCGGCAAGGCTCGAGGCCGGGTTTCCCGTGAGGGCGATGACGGGCGCCCCGATGTCCCGGACGCTGGACGTGAGGCTGGAGAGTTCGGCGGTCTCCCCGCTGTTGGAAATGGCGAGGACGACGTCCTCCTTCGTGACGATGCCGAGGTCTCCGTGAAGCCCTTCCACGGGATGGAGGAAAATCGCCGGCGTTCCCGTGCTGGTCAGCGTCGCCGCGATCTTTCTGCCGATGAGGCCCGATTTCCCGATGCCCGTGACGATCACCCTTCCCTTGGAGCGGCAGATCATCTCCACGGCCTCCGCAAAATTGCGGTCCACCTTGTCGATCAGCCGGAGGATGCATTCCGCCTCGGTGCGAAGCACCTCTTTCGCCTGTTCTATGGCTTCCTCGCCGTTCATTCCTCTTTCCGTTTCCATCTCCTGCTTCGAGGGACGCCGGATCGGGCGGGTCCCCTTTTCACGAAACCGCGAAAACCCACTATGACTATCAGATTCTCCATGGGTTGGCAAGAAGATCCGTTGCCAAGGGACCCCCGCGCGCACCGCGGCCGGAAGCCTGGAGAGAGGGTGTGGTCGCGGGCTTCCGCCCCGGGGGAAAAGGCGCCGGCCCTGAAGGGCCGGTCTACATGGGTCGGGGGCCGTGGCACATCGCGCACAGGTGATATAGTCCGGGGCTTCAGCCCCGGGAGGGACCGCCGGGAAAATACGGGAAGTGTCCCCATATTTTCAGCGGACGAGAATCGTCCGCCCGTTGCGGGAGAGCGTCTGCGCGAGGCGGGTGATCTCCTCGGCGCTCGGTCCCTTTTCCGCGGCAAGCCGGGGGTCGAGCGTCCGGGAAGGGACGAACCGCTGGAGGACGAAACGGTCCGCCGGGGCCAGGGTGTCCGTTACGGCCAGGAGATCCTCTTCGGAGAGGAGGGACGGAACCACGGTGGTCCGGAATTCGAAAGGGACCCCGGAGTGCCGGATGAGGTTCATGGTCTTTGCGATCCGGGAGAAGGGGACGGCGGGTCCTGAGAAAAGGCCGTATTTCCCCTCGGGGGCCTTCAGATCCATGGCGACGTAATCGAGGAACCCCCGTCCGAAAAGTTTCTCCAGGATCCCGGGATTCGATCCGTTCGTGTCCAGCTTCACCGGGTATCCCATGGCCCGGACCGTTTCGAGGAACTCCGGGAGGCCGGGCTGAAGCGTCGGTTCCCCTCCGGTGAGGACGACGCCGTCCAGGCGGCCCCGCCTCTTTTCCAGGAAGGCGAGCACTTCCGCAACCGGGAAGAGGTCCCCCCGGGATTCCGGGGGGACGAGGTCCGGGTTGTGGCAGTAAGGACAGCGAAAGTTGCATCCCTGGGTGAAAATCGCGGCGGCGATCTTCCCCGGGTAATCGATGAGGGATACCTTCTGCAGGCCGCCGATGCGCATGGCTTACTGGAGGGAGAACGTCTTCCTCAGGGAAAACTCCTCCTGTTTTCCTTTGTTCCACTGGTTCACGGGACGCAGGTACCCCACGACCCTCGAATAGATCTCGCAGGCGGCGCCGCAGTCCGGGCAGACCGCATGCTCCCCCCGGAGATACCCGTGGCCGGGACAGACGCTGAAGGTGGGGGAGAAGGTGAAGTAGGGGATGGAGTACTTCTCGCAGATTTTCCGTACCAGGGTTTTCACGGCGGCGGAATCGTCGATCTGTTCGCCCGCGAAGATGTGGAAGACCGTCCCGCCGGTGTACCGGGTCTGGATGTCGTCCTGAAGATCGAGGGCCTCGAACAGGTCGTCGGTGAAGTGGACCGGCAGCTGGCTCGAGTTCGTGTAGAAGGGCTCCTTCCCGTTTTCGCTCCCGCTGCCGTTCACGTTGGCGCAGACGATGTCGGGATAGCGTTTCCGGTCGATCCGGGCGAGGCTGTAGGAGGTCCCCTCCGCGGGGGTTGCCTCGAGGTTGTAGTTGTTGCCCGTCTCCTCCTGGAACCGGAGCAGGCGGTCCCTCATGAAGTCGAGGACCTTCCGGGCGAACCGGTGGCCCTCCGGGGAGGCGATGTTTTCCTTCATGAGGTTGAGGCACGCCTCGTTCATTCCCACGAGGCCGATGGTGGAGAAATGGTTCTTCCAGTACTGCCCGAACCGCTCCTTCACGTTCCGGAGGTAGTATCTCGTGTAGGGGTAGAGGTTCCCGTCGGTGAACCTTTCCAGGATCTTGCGCTTGATCTCCAGGCTCTCCTTGGCGGTGTCCATGAGTCGGGCCAGGCGGTCCATGAATTCCTCCTCAGAGGAGGACAGATAGCCGATCCGGGGAAGGTTCAGGGTGACCACGCCGATGGAGCCCGTGAGGGGATGGGAGCCGAAAAGCCCGCCGCCCCGCATCTCCAGGGCCCGGTTGTCGATCCGGAGCCGGCAGCACATGCTCCGGGCGTCCTCGGGCTTCATGTCCGAGTTGATGAAATTGGAGAAATAGGGGACGCCGTACCGGGCCGTCATGTCCCACAGACCGCGCAGGTTCGCGTTCTCCCAGTCGAAGTCCCGGGTGATGTTGTAGGTGGGGATGGGGAAGGTGAAGACCCTGCCGCGGGCGTCCCCCTCCGCCATGACCTCCAGGAAGGCCCGGTTGAAGAGGTCCATCTCCTCCTGGAAATCCCCGTACGTTTCGTCCCGCGCCGTTCCCCCGATGATGACGTGTTCGCCGGCGAAGTGGCGGGGGACGGTGAGGTCCAGGGTGACGTTGGTGAAGGGGGTCTGGAATCCCACCCGGGTGGGGACGTTGATGTTGAAGACGAACTCCTGGAGGGCCTGCCGGATGTCGGTGTAGCTGAGTCCGTCATGGCGGATGAAGGGGGCGAGCAGCGTGTCGAAGCTGGAGAACGCCTGGGCCCCCGCCGCCTCGCCCTGGAGGGTGTAGAAGAAATTCACCACCTGGCCGAGGGCGCTCCGGAAGTGCTTCGCGGGGCGGCTCTCCACCTTTCCCGAAACCCCGCGGAACCCTTCCCGGAGAAGGTCGTGGAGGTCCCAGCCCACGCAGTAGACGGAAAGGATGCTCAGGTCGTGGATGTGGAAATCCCCTTCCATCTGCGCCTTCCGGATCTCGGGGGGATAGATTTCGTTCAGCCAGTAGATTTTGCTCACCTCGGAGGAGATGTAGTTGTTCAGTCCCTGGAGGGAATAGTCCATGTTGCTGTTCTCGTTTATTTTCCAGTCCTTCTTCTTCAGGTACTGGTCGACCAGGTCCACCTCCATCCGGTTCGCCATGTCCCGGAGCCGGGCGTGCTGATCCCGGTAAATGATGTAGGCCTTCGCCGTCGCCCGGTAGGTGGAGGAGAGCAGGATCTCCTCCACGATGTCCTGGATTTCCTCCACCGAGGGCGCCTCGCTTCCGTGAAGCCCCTTCGCCAGGGTCAGGACCCGGATGGTAAGCCTTTTGGCCGTTTTCTCGTCGAATTCCCCTGTGGCCGCCCCCGCCTTGGCAATGGCCGTGGTGATTTTGGATGCGTCGAACGGCACGAGCCGTCCGTCCCTTTTTCTGATCGATTCATACATGGCGTACTCCCCCCGTATCTTTAAAAAAAATCAGTGAAACCGTCCGTTCCTCCGGCGGAACGTTTTGGCCGAAAAAACACAATATATAGTATGTTATTGATTACTGGCTACCAGATATAGTCCGTTTGGCCGGGAATATCAAGAAAAAAAATGAGAGGGAAACGGCGCCCCGTTTCCCCGGCGTCCCGGGGAGGACCGCCGCCCGCTCCGGCGGGCGCGGCCCGCGCACTCCGGGGCGGGGAAGGGGACCCTTTCCCCGGCGGGAAGGAAAATGGCTTGACTCCCCTTTTCCATTCATACTATGAAAACGAAAAAACGGGAAGGAGAGGTTTCGTGATTCCCCGGTACTCAAGACCTGAGATGGCCGCCATCTGGAGCCCGGAAAACCGGTACCGGAAATGGCTTGACATCGAGATCCTCGCCTGCGAGGCCCAGGCGAACCTGGGAAGGATTCCCGCCGGCGCCCTCCGGAACATCCAGGAAAAGGCGGGATTCGACGCCGGGCGGATCGACGAGATCGAAAAGGTGGTGAAGCACGACGTCATCGCCTTCCTTACGTCCGTTTCGGAGCACGTGGGCGAAGACGCCCGGTTCATCCACATGGGGCTGACCTCGTCGGACATCCTCGACACGTCCCTCGCGGTTCTCCTCAGGGACGCCGCGGACATCCTCCTGCGGGACGTGGAGGCCCTGCTCGCCGTTCTCCGGCGGCGGGCCTTCGAGCACAAGAACACCCTCATGATCGGGAGATCCCACGGGATCCACGCCGAGCCGGTCACCTTCGGCCTGAAACTCGCCCTGTGGTACCAGGAAATGGAGCGGAACCGGGACCGGATCCTCCGGGCGAAGGAATCGGTCAGCGTCGGAAAGATCTCCGGGGCCGTGGGGACCTTTTCCTTCATCGATCCCTTCGTGGAGGAATACGTCTGCGCGCGGCTCGGGCTGAAGGCCGCCCCCGTGTCCTCCCAGATCGTCCAGAGGGACCGCCACGCCGAGTATTTTTCCGCCCTTGCCGTCGCGGCCTCCTCCATCGACAAGTTCGCCCAGGAGATCCGGCTTCTCCAGAGGACGGAGGTCCGGGAGGCGGAGGAGTACTTTTCCCCCGGACAGAAGGGGTCTTCCGCCATGCCCCACAAGCGGAACCCCGTCCTGTCGGAGAACCTGTCGGGCCTGGCGCGCCTCATGCGGTCCTACGCCCTGGCTGCCCTCGAGGACGTCCCCCTCTGGCACGAGCGGGACATCAGCCACTCCTCCGTGGAGCGGGTCATCGGCCCCGACGGGACGATTCTCCTCGACTTCATGCTGAACCGGTTCACCGGGATGGTGGAGCGGCTTGTCGTCTACCCGGAACGGATGCTTTCCAACCTGGGAATGACGAAAGGGCTGATCTTTTCACAGATGGTCCTTCTCAAGCTCATCGAGAAAGGGATTTCCAGAGAGGACGCCTATGCCCTCGTCCAGAGAAACGCCATGCGGGCCTGGCAGGAGGGCATCGAGCTGAAGAAGCTCCTGAGGGAGGACGGGGAGGTCATGAAACGGTTGACCGACGGGGACCTCGACGAGACCTTCCGGGTGGAGAATTTCCTGAAGCAGGTGGATTTTATTTTTTCCCGGGTTTTTGGAGGGGTTGATGAAGCGGATTGCATGGGGACTTTTGTTCGCTCTCTTGACGATTTTTCCCGGCTGTAGCGAAATCCGGCAGTACGCGGAGATTGTCCGGGAAGGCCGCATTTCCGACACGTATCTCGAGGTCCTGAAAAAATGGACCGCCGAGAAGACGGTCTATGCCGAATTCGAAACCATGGCCCGGGTCGTGGCGACGGAGAGGAGCGCCGAATTCAACGAGGCCTACCGGAAGGAGTCCGACCGGATCCAGATGTCGTCCCCGGGGGAGGTCCAGGCCGGGAAGGCCCTCGATTCGGGAGCGTACCTGGAGTATTTCTTCTACGCCTACGTGCCCGAGGCGAAGTGGAACGACTTCGCCCGGGGGGATTCGATCTGGAAGGTGTTTCTCGTCGCCGGGGACGGCGCGCCCGTTTCCCCCGTGGATCTCCGGGAGGTGACGAAAATCACCCCGGCCGTCCGGGACCTTTTTCCCTACATCACCCCCCACGGGAAATTCTATTCCGTCCGGTTCCCCGCCCTCGCCGCCGGCGGAACCCCGCCGCCCCGGACCCTGGTGTTCGCGAGCGCTTTGGGGCACATAAGACTCCAATGGCCGAAGTCGTGACGGCTTCGTAAAAAGCCCATATGCCGCGTTCCCCTTCGCCTCTCCTCACTGCGGCGTACCGGAAGTACGCCTCATTCGTCGGGGCTCGGGCGCCTTGCCTATGGGACTTTTTCCTTTGCCGTTCGAAGAAGTGTTGTTGAGTTTCCTTGCGAGCTTGTCTCCTCCGACGGCTTCGTAAAAAGCCCATATGCCGCGTTCCCCTTCGCCTCTCCTCACTGCGGCGTACCGGAAGTACGCCTCATTCGTCGGGGCTCGGGCGCCTTGCCTATGGAGCTTTTTCCTTTGCCGTTCGAAGAAGTGTTGTGTTGAGATTCCTTGCGAGTTTGTCTCCTCCGACGGCTTCGTAAAAAGCCCATATGCCGCGTTCCCCTTCGCCTCTCCTCACTGCGGCGTACCGGAAGTACGCCTCATTCGTCGGGGCTCGGGCGCCTTGCCTATGGAGCTTTTCCCTTTGCCGTTCGAAGAAGTGTTGATTCGGCTTTTTTACGAGTTCATCAAATCGTGACGGCTTCGTAAAAAAAGCCCCGAACATCCCCGGTGCATCCCCTGCGGCCCGTCCGGGCGGAGCCGCCCCCTCAGGGGAGCGGTTCGAGAGCGTTTCGCTTCAGGATCGTGTCTTTTTTCCACTTCCCGTTTTGCCGTTCCGGATAGTCCAGGTTCAGGTGCAGTCCCCGGCTTTCCTGCCGTTTCATCGCGCAGGCGATGATGAGCTTCGCCACCGTGGCGATGTTCCGGAGTTCCAGGAGGTCCCGGGTGATGGTGAAGTTCCAGTAATAGTCCTCGATTTCCTGAAGGATGAGGTCGATCCGCCGTTTCGCCCGCTCGAGCCGCTTGTTCGTCCGGACGATGCCCACGTAGTTCCACATGCTTCTGCGGACTTCGTCCCAGTTGTTGGACACCACGATGGAATCGTCGCTTTCCATCGCTCCCCTGGGGTCCCAGGGAGGAACGGGCAGGCCGGGCATGTCCGCGCCGGGAAGCCGCTCCTTTACCCGGTGGAAGACCCGGTGCGCGAAGACGAGGGCCTCCAGGAGGGAGTTGCTGGCGAGCCGGTTCGCCCCGTGAAGCCCCGTGCAGGAGGACTCGCCGCAGGCGAACAGGCGGTCGATGGTGGTCTCGCCGAAGGCGTTCACGAGGATGCCGCCGCAGATGTAGTGGGCCGCGGGAACGACGGGCACGGGCTCCGCCGCCATGTCAATGCCGAATTCGAGGCACCGCTCGTAGATGTTGGGGAACCGGGAGGTCAGGAAGTCCCGGGTCCGGTGGGTGATGTCGAGGAGGACGTACTCGTCCCCGGATTTCTTGAGTTCCCGGTCGATGGCCTGGGCGACGATGTCCCTGGGGGCCAGGCTCTTCATGGGGTGGTACTTTTCCATGAAGGTCCTTCCGTCCCGGAGGCGCAGGACCGCGCCTTCGCCCCGGACGGCCTCGCTGATGAGGAAGGACTTGGCGTCGGGGTGGTACAGGCAGGTGGGGTGGAACTGGATGAATTCCATGTTGGCGATTTTCGCCCCCGCCCGGTAGGCCATGGCGATCCCGTCCCCCGTGGCGATGTCGGGGTTCGTCGTGATGAGGTACACTTTTCCCGCCCCGCCGGTGGCGATGACGACGAACCTGGCCCGGAAGGTGTGGACCCGCGTGTTGAGGACGTCGAAGACATAGGCGCCGAGACACCGGTCGGCGCCGTCCTCCCGGGGCCTGTCCTTCCCCCGGAGTTTCGATTCGAGAATCAGGTTGACGGCGAAGAAATTTTCGTAGATCCGGATGTTCGGATTCGACGCCGCCTTTTCCACGAGGGCCCGTTCCACCTCCTTCCCGGTGAAGTCCCTGGCGTGGATCACCCTGCGGTGGCTGTGCCCGCCCTCCCGGCCGAGATCGAAGGATCCCGGATCGCCGCTGCCGGTCCGGGTGAAATCGACCCCCCAGTCGATGAGTTCCCGGATCCGTTCCGGTCCCTCCCGGACCACGAACCGGACCACGTCTTCCCTGCACAGGCCGGCGCCGCTCTCCAGGGTGTCACGGATGTGGTTCTCGAAACTGTCCGTCTTGTCCAGGACGACGGCGATCCCCCCCTGGGCGTAGTTCGTGTTGGATTCGATCTTTTCCTTCTTCGTGACGATGGCCACCGTGCCCAGTTCCGCCGCCCGGATGGCGAAGGAAAGGCCGGCGATGCCGCTCCCGAGCACGAGAAAATCCGTCTCAACTTGCATGGATCTTCCTTTTCGAAAACTGTTTACAAAGAAACGGCTTTTTTATATATCCTTTTTTTCCCTTTTGTGGAAAGGAAATTTCAGGGAGGTCCCATGCTCCTGCTTGCCATCGAATCCTCCTGCGACGAGACGTCCGCGGCGGTCGTCCGGGACGGGATCACCGCCCTTTCCAACGTCGTCTCCTCCCAGGTCCGGGTGCACAGCCGCTACGGCGGCGTGGTTCCGGAAATCGCTTCCCGGAAGCACATCGAGGCCATCGTGCCCGTCATCTCCCAGGCCCTGGAGGACGGCGGGGTCCCCCTCGGGGGGATCGAGGCCGTAGCCGTCACCCGGGGGCCGGGCCTCGTGGGCTCGCTGCTGGTGGGGCTGAACGCGGCGAAGGCGATCGCTTTCGCTTCCGGTCTTCCCCTGGTGGGGGTGAACCACCTGGAAGGCCATCTTGGCGCCGTCTTCCTCACCGAAAAAAAACCCGAGTTTCCCTTCGTCGCCCTGGTCGTGTCCGGGGGCCACACGAGCATCTACCGGGTGCGGGACTTCGGTTCCGTGGAATGCCTCGGCCAGACCCGGGACGACGCCGCCGGGGAGGCCTTCGACAAGGCGGCGAAAATGCTGAACCTGGGGTACCCGGGGGGGGCGGTCATCGACCGTCTCGCCAGGGAGGGGGACCCCCGCCGGATCGCATTTCCCCGCTCCATGCGGGACAGCCTGGACTTCAGTTTCAGCGGCCTCAAAACCTCCCTCCTCCACTATCTGAAGAAGCTGGACAGGCCCGTGGAAAAGGAGGAACTTCCGCACATCGTGGCCGGTTTCCAGGAGGCCGTGGTGGACGTCCTCGTGGAGAAGACCCTCCGGGCGGCCGGGGAGGTCGGGATCGACCGGGTCGTCGTTTCCGGCGGCGTGGCGGCCAACGGCCGCCTGAGGCAGCGGTTTTCCGAGGAAGCCGGGCGGAGGGGCGTGGACCTCTTCATCCCTCCCCTGAAGCTCTGCACGGACAACGCCGCCATGATCGGCGCCGTGGGGCACGCCCTTCTCCTGAAGGGGAAGCGGGACTCCCTGGACCTGAACGCGCTGTCCCGGTGGCCCCTGGAATTCGGGGAGGCGTGATGGTTTCGGAACTGCTGAAGAAGCGGTGGAGGAAGTTCTACAACGACTTCATCAGCCTCCGGGGGACGCCGGAGAACATCGCCTTCAGCCTCGCCATCGGGATCTTCATCGGCGCGACCCCGACGATCCCCTTCCACACGGCCCTCACCATCGCCCTGGTCTTCCTGTTCCGCCGGAATGTCACCGCCGCCTTCCTGGGCTCCTGGCTCATCTCCAACCCCCTGACCATCCCTGTGCTCTACATCTCCCAGTACGAGCTGGGGAAGCGCCTCCTCGGGATGGATCACCTGAAGATCGCCTTCCAGGATTATTCCTTCTGGACGATCCTTCAAATGGGAAAGGCCGTGATCATGCCCCTTCTCCTGGGCGGCGTGGTGATGGCGCCCTTCGTGGCGCTCGCATGCTATGTGCTCGCCCTCCGGGCCCTGCGGACGGCGAGAAGCCGGTCCGCCCCATGACCACGGCGGGGGAGCGGATGCGGAAATACGGGATCCGGCCGGCCCGGTCCCTGGGGCAGTCCTTTCTCACGGACGGGAACATGATCCGGCGGATCGCCGATCTCGTCCCGGACCGGCGCGACGGGGCGGTGGTCGAGATCGGGGCCGGCCTGGGGCTCCTCACGGCCCTCCTCGCGGAAAAAACCCCGTGGCTCGTCGCGGTGGAGGTGGACCCCCGGATGACGGAGATCCTGCGGGGGGAACTGAAATCCCTGGAAAACGTGGAAATCCTGGAGCGGGACATCCTCCGGGTCGACCTTTCCGTCCTCCGGGAACGGTTCCGGCGGGAAAAAGGCCTGGAGGGGAAGCTCCGGATCGCGGGGAACATCCCCTACAACATTTCCTCCCCCATCTTCTTCCATCTCCTCGATTACCGGCGCCACATCGCCGAGGCCCTCCTCATGTTCCAGAGGGAGGTGGCGGAACGGATCGCCGCCATCCCCGGGTCGAAGGCATACGGGATCCTCTCCGTGTTCGCCCGGGCCTGGTGCGAACCGGTCCTGGAGACGGCCGTTCCCTCGTCCTGTTTCCGGCCCGTTCCGAAAGTGGAATCGGCGGTGGTCCGCCTCCCCTTCCGCGAGGAGCCCCTGGTCCCCGTTCCCGATGACGCGTTCTTCCGGAGGGTCGTCCGGACGGCCTTCGCCCGGAGAAGGAAAACGCTCCTCAACAACTTCAAGGACTTCGGGGGAGTGAGCGTCCCCGTCCCGGAACTGCTGGCCATGGCGGGGATTGACGGGGGAAGAAGGGGGGAGACCCTCACGGTGGAGGAATTCGGAAGGCTGGCGAAGGTCCTCCGGGACGCCGGGGATTCGGGGAGGCCGGACGGGCGATGACGGAACTTCTGTCCGAAATGAGCTTCTTCGAGGGGGTGATGCTCCTGTGTTTCGGCGTGAGCTGGCCCATCTCCATCGCCAAGTCCCTCCGGACGAAAAAGGTGGCGGGCAAAAGCCCCCTTTTCATGATCATCGTTTTCCTGGGGTATCTGAGCGGGATCGTCCACAAGCTCCTGTACGATCTCGACGGGGTCATCGTGCTGTACATCCTGAACGCCGTCCTGGTCGCCGTGGACCTCGGTCTGTATTTCCATTACCTTCCGCTGGAGGGGGGTGCGGCAGGGCGGATCGGCGCTCCTCCGGGGGAAGGTCAGAGACCGTAGCGGATTTCGAACCCGTCGAGGGTCTCTCCCGGGGGTTCCTCGAGGATTTCCACGGACCGGACGGACGCGAAGGGGGGGCCTTTCCGGCACCAGTCGATCATCCGTTCCACCAGGGGCGCCGGTCCCTCGAAGAGGGCCTCCACCCGGCCGTCCCGGAGATTTCTCACCCATCCCCGGATCCCGGTCCTCACGGCCTCGCCCCGGGTCTCCGCCCGGAAGCAGACCCCCTGGACCCGCCCGGCGATCCGCACCCGGACCCGGCGCACCCCCTCTTCGTCCGAAGGGGGGCGGTTTTCGTCTCCGCGGTGCTCCGTCACGACCCTTCCTCCCCGATGAGCTTCAGGAATTCCTCTTCCCCGATGACGGTCCGGTTCAGCTTCCTCGCCTTTTCGATCTTCGATCCCGGGTCCTCCCCCGCCACGACGTAATCCACCGATTTCGTCACCGAGGGGGCCACCCGGCCGCCCAGGGCTTCGACCCGGCTTCCGGCCTCGCTTCTCGTGTACCGCTTCATCGCACCGGTGAAGACGAAGGATTTCCCCTTGAGGCTCCCTTCCGGCCGTCCTGCGGGGACCCGGGGCCTGACCCCCGCCCGGGAGAGCTTGTCGATGACCTCCCGGTTCGTCCGCTGCCGGAAGAAATTCACCACGCTGGAGGCGATCTCTTTCCCGATGCCGTGGATTCCCGCCAGTTCCTCCTCGCCGGCCGCCATGAGGTCCTCGAGGACGGGGTACCGGGCGGCCAGGATTTTCGCGATGAACTCTCCCACGTGGCGGATGCCGAGGGCGAAGAGAAATTTCTCGTACGGCGGGGTCTTCGCCCTCTCGATCGCCGTGAGGACGTTTTCCGCCGACTTGTCCGCCATCCGCTCCAGGCCCGCCAGGTCCTCCTTCGTGAGGAAGAAGAGGTCCGCCGGATCCCCGATCCGTCCCGATTCGATGAGCCGCAGGATCAGCTTTTCCCCGATTCCCTCCATGTCCATCCCGCCGCGGGACACGAAGTGGTGGATCGTCTCGGCGAGCTGGGCCCGGCAGTTCATCCCGAGGCACCGGTACGCCGTTTCCCCCTCCAGGCGCACCACGGGGGAGCCGCAGGAGGGGCAGGCGGCGGGCATGACGAACTGCCGCTCCGCGCCGGTCCGCTTCGACGGGTCCGCCCGGACCACTTCCGGGATGACGTCGCCGGCGCGCCGCACGAGCACCGTGTCGCCGATGCGGATGTCCTTCCGGTCCACCTCGTCCTGGTTGTGAAGGGTCGCCCGGGAGACGGTGACGCCCCCCACCTCCACGGGGTCCATCTCGGCGACCGGCGTAAGGACGCCCGTCCGTCCCACCTGGACGGTGATATTCCGGATCACCGTCGCCGCCTGGGGGGGGTCGAACTTGCAGGCGAGCGCCCACCGCGGGTTCCTCGACACGGTTCCCAGGCGTTCCTGGAGTGCCATGGAAGACACCTTGATGACCACGCCGTCGATCTCGTAGGGAAGGCCCTTTCTCTTCTCCCCCATTTCCCGGTAGTAGGCGATGCAGGCGTCGATGTCCCCGGCCCGGCGGACTTCGGGATTCACGGGGAAACCCCACGCCTTCAGGGTTTCCAGCAGTTCCCACTGGCTGTCGAAGGAAAAGTCCGGGGATTCGCCCACGGCGTAGCAGAAGAGGTCGAGGGGGCGCCCCGCCGTGATCCGCCAGTCGAGCTGGCGCAGCGATCCCGCCGCGGCGTTCCGGGGGTTGGCGAAGGGGGGCTCCCCCGCCTCGGCCCGCCGCCGGTTCAGGCCCCGGAAGGCCTCGACGGAGAGGTACACCTCGCCCCGGATTTCGATTCGTTCGGGAACCCTGGCGCCGTTTGTCATCCGGAGGGGAAGGGCGGGGATCGTTCTCAGGTTCTCCGTGATCTCCTCTCCCGTCCTGCCGTCGCCCCGGGTGGCGCCCCTGGTGAAGAGGCCGTTTTCGTAGAGGAGGTTCACCGCCACGCCGTCGAGCTTCGGCTCCACGACGAAGGGGATCTCCGCCTCATCCCCGAGGATGCGGCCGATCCGGTCCCGGAAGGCGCGGATCTCCTCCTCCGAGAAGGCGTTGGCGAGGCTCAGCATGGGGGCCCCGTGAAGGGAAGGCGGGAACCTGTCCAGCGGGGCGGCGCCGACCCGGCGGGTCGGCGAATCGGGGGTGGCGAGATCGGGGAACGCCCGCTCCAGCGCCGCGAGTTCGTTCATGAGGCCGTCGTATTCGGCGTCGCTGATCTCGGGGTCGTCGAGCTGGTAGTACCGGCGGTTGTGATGGACGATCGCCCGGCGCAGGTCCTCGATTCTCCGTGAAGCGTCTTCCCGGTTCATGACCCGTCCGCCGCCGGCGATCCCGCGGAAAGAGGGCGTCCCATCCGTTTCTTCCTCATTTCACCCGCTTCAGGTAGGGAGGGGTCTTCCCGTCCGGGTCCTTCCCCGGCGCCTCGTTGCCTTCCGTATCCCGGCGCTTCAGGAGCCCGGCGTTGAAGAGGTGATTCTTCGCGCGGACGGCGTTGATCACGAAAAAGAGGATCACCGATTTTTCCCAGTTCCTCGAGGGTTCGAAGGCTTCCATCCGGAGCCTGTATTTTTCCAGGAGGCCCGACAGGGACGCTTCGTCCAGCATGAGGATTCTTTCCGCGATTTCGTCGAGGGCCTTTTCGATCATTTCCACCTCCCCGTGGACCTTCATGCTAAGGCCCCCGGGGAAAAAAGTCAACGGCGGGAACCCTCCGGACCGGGGGGAAAAGAAAAAATGACTTGAGATTTTAACCCCGATATAATACAAAATTCAGGGCTCCCGTATGAAAATCGGTGTGATTTCCGACACTCATCTGAGAGGCCCCGACGGGCTTCTCGAAAAGATCGCCGGGACCCTGTTCGAAGATGCCGACCTGATTCTTCATGCAGGGGACCTGGTGGAACCGGAAGTGCTTGCCGTCTTTTCCGGCAGGCCGGTTCTGGCCGTGGCGGGCAATATGGATTCCCCCGCCGTCCGGGAGGCGTTTCCGGGGAAACGGGTCTTTTCCTCCGGGCGGTTCCGGATCGGACTGGTCCACGGGTGGGGCCCGCCGGACGGCATCGAGGAGCGGCTGGCCCGGGTGTTCCGGGACGACCCCGTCGACTGCCTCGTTTACGGACACACGCACCGGCCCGCCAACCACCTCCGGAACGGGGTCCTTTTTTTCAATCCCGGGTCGGCGGGGGGGGGCTTCACGGCCCGGCGGACCGTGGGCATCCTGGAGATCACGGACCGGATCGCCGGATCGATCATCGAACTCGAGGACGGGACATCATGAAATATCTGAATTCCCCCGGCCGCATGGAATACCTCACCGGAAAGAAGAAGGAGGGCTGCGTCTTCTGCAAGCATTCCGTCCGGGAGGAGCACCTCATTCTTTACGAGGGCGAACGCTGCGCCGTCATGATGAACAAGTACCCTTACAACACGGGACACATCCTGGTGATTCCCTACCGGCACATCTCCCAGCTGGAGGAACTCACCGGCGAGGAGTGGCTCGAAATGTTCCGTTTCACCGATTGCGCCGTCAGGGCGTTGAAGGAAGTCATGGGGGCGGAGGGATTCAACGTGGGGATGAACGTGGGGAAGGCCGCCGGCGCCGGGGTGGAAAGCCATCTTCATCTTCACATCGTGCCGCGATGGACGGGGGACACCAATTTTGCCACCGTCGTGGGGGACGTCCGGGTCATTCCCCAGAACGTCACCGAAACCCGGGCGTTGCTGCTGCCCTGCCTGAAAAAATACTTGGAGGTATAGGATGAAGCTTTTTCTGACGATCATCGGAATGGTCTTGGTCCTCTTCGTCATCACCTTTTCCCTGGCCAACATCGATCCCGTTCATCTGAAATACTACCATCTCTTCGATTTTCAGATTCCGGCCTACCTCCTCATTTTCATCACCTTCGGGCTGGGAGTGGTCTTCACGGGCCTGCTGGACATCGTCGAAAGAGGCCGCCTTTCAAGTAAGGTGAAGAAGCTCAAAAAACGCCTCGCGGCGTTTGAGGCCGCGGAGGCAAAGAGAGAACGGATCGAGGAGCTTCCGGAAGAGGAGCCGGCGAAAGAGGGGGAAACGCCGGAAGAGGACAAGCCCGTAGTTTAGAAACGCCGACCGTCCGGATCCCCCCGGCCGGCGGCCCGTTCCACGGGCGCGGGACGGGAGCCGATCCGTTCCCCTGGGGCGAACCGATGAAATTCCTGGTGGACCGGAATCTGGGGAAGCTGGCCAGATGGCTGCGCGCCCTGGGGTTTGACGCGGTCCTCGACCGGGGAGACATCGGCCGCGCCCTTCTCGATCGCGGGTACCGGGAGGGGCGGGCCGTCCTGACGAAGCGGAAGGACATGGCCCTCCGGAATTACCGGGGCCGCCTCCACGTCGTCGGGCCGGACGATCTGCCCGGCCAGCTTCGGGAAGTCCTTGACGCCTTCGGCCTCGAACCGGACCGGTCCCATTTTTTCACCCGCTGCCTCCTCTGCAACGAAGTCCTTCGGTATCTGGCCCCTGAAAAGGCCGCCCCTTTCGTCCCCCCCTACGTTCTCCAGACACAGGACACATTTCGTCAATGTCCCGCCTGCGGCCGGATTTACTGGGCCGGAACGCACCGGGACCACATCCTGAGGGACGCCGGACGGATCCTCGAACCGCCCGGCGAAACGGAGAAAGCCTGAAACGCCGGACCGCCGCCGGGACGGCGTTTCTTCCCCGCCGGTGCCCATGCCAACTTTTCTCTGCCAACCCCGGCCTTCCCCCCACCATGCCGTCAACCTATAGGTAAGTGTTTTCGATCAGATACATTCTGGCATGGATCTTGATTATACCCATGGGGAAATCCACGGGGGCCGCCCGCGGAATCCGCAGGAAGGGGGGAAGGCGCGGTCCCGGAAAGGCAGGGACGGTATGAAGGAAAGAAGAACATGGAAGACGGTCCGGACGGGAATCCTTGCGGGGATTCTGGCTTTGCTTGCGGAGATGCCCCCGTCGGAGGCGGCCTCCTGGCGGTTCGTCGGGGCGCGGGGTTGCTCCGGGGGAACGGCGGAGACGGTTTCCCTCGCACTTGCCGGGGGGACCCCCTGCATCGCCTTTCCCGACGGGGAACGGGACGGCAGGGCGACGGTCCTGCGGTTCAACGGGAAAGACTGGGAATCCGTCGGGGAGCGGGGATTCACCCCCGGTCCGGCGGATCGCCTCGGTCTCACCGCGGACGGGGGGACGCTGTATGCCGCCTGCCTCGACTGGACGGCGGGCCGGACGGTCCGCGTGTTCCGTTTCGGCGGGACCGCCTGGGAACCCGTTGGGGAGGAGGGCTTTTCCGGGGAGCGCGCCGACGACCCCGTCCTCGTCGTCTCGGGAGGGGTGCCCTGGCTGGCGTTCACGGGGGGAGGATTTTCGTCCGCTCTCACGGTCATGAGATTCGGCGGGACGTCCTGGGAGCGGGTCGGCGGGGAGGATTTCCCGGGAAGGGGAATCGCCGGGCCGAGCCTTGCCGTGGGGGAGGACGGGCTTCCCCTGGTGGCCTTTACGGACGGGCAGAACGGCCTGCGGGCGACAGTGATGCGGTTCGACGGGGAGTCCTGGCGGCCCGTCGGGCCAAGGGGGTTCAGCGCCGGAGACGCCTACGATCCCGTCCTCGCCCTGAAGGACGGTGTTCCGTGGGTCGCCTTCACCGACGGGGCGGCGGACATGGGCGCCACGGTGATGCGCTTTGACGGAACCGGCTGGGGCGTCGTCGGGGAAAGAGGATTTTCTCCCGGCCAGGCGGATCTTCTCCGCCTTGCCCTGTACGGGGGCGTTCCGTACGCGGCCTTCACGGATTTCGGAAACCGGCGGCGGGCGACGGTGATGCGATTCACCGGGAGGTGCTGGGAGGCGGTGGGCGGGGAAGGGTTTTCCGCGGGGGCCGTCGGCTGGGCGGGTCTCGACATCGCCCTCGCGAAGGGGGGGCTTTACGCGGCCTTTCCCGACGAGGCGGACGGGTTGCGGGCCACCGTCATGCGGTTTTTCGGCGGCCGGCACGGATGGTTTCGTCCGGAACGCCGGGGCCGTTGCGGCGAAAACCCCGGCGGGGCCGGTCCGTGAGGGATTCCCGCGGGAGGAAGGTTCAGCGCCGGGGATCTCCGGCGGCGCCGGCGACCCGTTCCCGGAACCGGCGATAGGCCGCGCGGCCCAGGGCAAAGGGCGCCGGGACGCCGGCGAGACGGACCTCGGCCTTCCGGAGCCGGGCGGTCCAGGACCGGACGTGACGCAGGTTGATCATGAGGGAGCGGTCCAGGGTGACGAAGAAGTCGCCGGGAAGCCGCTTCTCCCAGATCCACAGGGGGGACCGGACCATGTGCCGTTTTCCACGGACGTCGATGACGTGGGTGTAGTTCCCTTCGGAAGCGATGGCGGCGATCTCCATGACCGGCAGAAACAGCGATTGCTTCCCCGTGTTCAGAAACACCCGGTCTCCGGGGGAAAGGGCGTTTTCCGGCCCGGCGGAACCCCGGGACCGGTCGCCCGCCCACCTCAGGGCTTCCCCGAGGCGGTCCGGGTCCACCGGTTTCAGGAGGTAGTCCAGGGCGTTGACCTGGAACGCCCGGATGGCGAACTGGTCGTGGGCGGTGACGAAGACGACGGGGGGAGGGTCCTCGAGGCGTTCCAGGAGATCGAATCCGGAACCCCCGGGCATCTGGATGTCCAGGAAGAGAAGATCGGGCCGTTCCCGGGAGATCTTCTCCTTTGCCTCCGCCGCGTTCCGGGCCTCCCCGGCGATCTCGACCCCGGGGTGCCGTTTCAGGAGGTCCGCCAGGTTCTCCCGGGCGGGCCGCTCGTCGTCCACGATGAAGACGCGGACGCTTTTCTCAGGAGCCTGTTCCATGGTGTCTCTCCTTCCCGGGGAGTTCGACCGTCACGAAAACCCATTCCCCCGCTTCGCCGGTGCCCAGGCGGTACCGGCCGTCGAAGGCGAGGTCGAGCCTTTTCCGGAGGTTTTCCAGCCCCAGGCCGTTTCTCTCCCCGGGCCGCCCGTCCCGGGGGAGCCACTTCCCCGTGTTGGCCACTTCGATGAGGAGCCGGTCCCCGGCGCGCCGGCCGGAGATCCGGATCCTGAGAGGCATGGGGGACGTCTTCATCCCATGCTTCACGGCGTTTTCCACCAGGGGCTGCAGGAGGAGTTCCGGGACGGGAAGGTCCAGGATTTCCGGATCCACGCCGATGGAAACGGCGAGATCCTCCTCGAAGCGGACTTTCTCCAGGGCGAGGTAGCTTTCCATGGTTTCCAGCTCCTCCCGGAGGGGAACGGAACCGGAATCTCCGGAGGAAAGGGTGGACCGGAGGTAGCGGGCGAGATGTCCGACGAGTTTCGAGATCCGCTCCGGGTTCTTTCTCGAGAGGACGTCGAGGGCGTTGAGGACGTTGAACAGGAAATGGGGGTTGATCTGGTACCGCAGCGCCTCCAGCCTGGACTGGACGAGGCGCCTTTCCGTCTCCTCCGCCCGGCGCCGTTCCTCTTCCGCCGTTCGCCGGTCCGTCACGTCGTCCAGGATGCCCTGGATCCGGAGGATCCTCCCGTCAGGCCCCCGGATCGCCCGGGCATAGACCGATCCCCGCCGGAGCGTTCCGTCCCGGCGCCGGAAGTGGATGTCGAAGTCTTTCACCGTCTCCCGGGCGTCCAGTTCCGCGAGCAGGGCCTTTCTTCCTTCCGGATCGTAATGGCCGGCGACGTTGCCCCCGACGATCTCCGCCGGGGAGCCGTAACCGAGCAGTCCCGCCAGGGCGGGGTTGGCGTTCAGGAGGATGCCGCCCGGCCCGGTGACGAAGATGCCTTCCACGGCGTTTTCGAAAAGCCCCCGGTACCGCTGCTCCGCCTCCTCGAGGGCCGCCCGGCCCTTTTCCAGGTTCTCCGCCATGGCATCGAGGCCCCGGCCGAGCCGGGCGATCTCGTCGCTTCCCTTCGCTTCCAGCCGCCGGTTAAGGCGGCCCTCCGAGATTTCCCGGGCGAAGGCCATGCATCGTTCGAGCCTCGCCAGCAGGGGGTGGGCCATGAGAAAGACGCTTGCCGACACGGCGAGAAGCATGACGGCCAGGGCCGCCAGGGTGACCTGCCCCATGGTCCGGATGGGGGCGAGAACGTCCCGGAGGGGCCGCTCCACGACGAAGAGCCAGTCCGGTTCGGGGATCCGCAGGAAGCCGGCGAGCCGGACGCCCTCCTTCGACGGGTACCGGACGAACCCTTTCCGCTGCGACAGCATCTCCGGCGGGATGGGGATCTCCGGCGGCCGGTAGGCCCTGCCGCACGTCGCGTTGGGGATCTTCCATCCCTCGGGAAGGGTCGTGTCCAGCCGGGGATCGAAGAAATAGGCCTTTCCCCCCTGGACGAACCGCTCGGGCCGGAGCAGGCGGTCGTTGAAGTCGTCGAGGTCCACAGCGGCCCGGATCACCGCCGCGACCCGGCCGAAGATCAGGACGGGGACGGTGAGCACGATGCAGGGGCGGCCCGTTCCCCGGCTGAACGAAATCCGGGAGACCGAGGATTTCCCTTCCAGGGCGGCGAGAAAATCAGGGTGCCCGCTGATGTCCCGCTGCATGGGGGCGAACCCGATGCGGTTGGGAAAGGAGGAGGCGATGCACCACCCCCCGCGGTCCACCAGGTTGATCGACTGGTACACCTTCGTCCCGTCCACGACGGTCCGGAAATACCGGCTCGCCGCCGCGACAAGCTCCTGGTCGAAAGGGGAATCGACGGTCCGCTGGACCAGGGGCAGTTCCGCCAGAAGTCCCATGCCCGACCGGAAGGAATCGATCCAGGCCTCGCTCTGGCGGGCGACGAGGGTCACGGCCCGTTCGATTTCCAGGCGGGCCGCCTCTTCGAGCTGCCTCCTGGCGGCGACGTAGGTGACGGCCGAGGAGAGTACGATCCCGACGGTGATGATGAGCGAAACGACGAACAGGAATCGGAACCGGATCGTCATGGACGGCGGTGCCTCCACAGGCCGGCGGGAAAGGCGCGGGCGGCGCGTTTCCCGGGCGCGGACCCCGGCGGGCGGAGGGGATCCTCATGGAAACGAATGGGGACGTTCGCCGGAAAAGTTACACAAGAACCGGAAAGAAAGGTATAATGCCCACCCTGAAGACAAACCAAGGAGGGACGAAGGATGGTCTTCCGGAGCGACAAGCCCCTGACCTTTGATTCCGTTGCCCGCATGGCCGTCTGGGCGGCCCTGGCGTACGGGGGGATCCGTCTTCTGGCGTACCTGAGCGATGTTCTCATTCCCTTTGCCGTGGCGTTTCTCCTGGCCTACCTGATTCATCCCCTCGTTCTGGCGGTGGAGCGGAAGCTGAAAAGCCGCGCCCTTTCGATCCTCGTGTCCCTTCTCCTCGTCGTCGGGGTGTTCACCGCAGTCGTCCTTGTCGTCGTTCCCGTCATCATGAACGAAATAGGCCGCATGGGACACATCGTCGCGGGGATCGCCGGCGACTCGGAAGTCGCCGCCCGGGCGGCCAAATACCTGCCTGAAAACTTCTGGCAGGCCGTTCGGGACACCCTGGCCCGGGAGGACGTCCAGGCGTTTTTCCGGACCGAACATTTCGTCACGATCCTGGAGGGGGCGGCCCGGAAGTTCCTTCCCGGCCTCTGGGGGGTGATCACCGGAACGGCGTCTTTTGTCATGGGACTCGTAGGGCTGGCCGTCATCGGCCTGTATCTCGTCTTTCTCCTTCTCGATTACGAAAAGGTTTCCGAGGGATGGCGGAATCTTCTCCCGGCGAAGCACCGCCAGGGGATCCTCTCCCTGGTGAAGGAATTCCAACTCTCCATGAGCAGCTATTTCCGCGGTCAGTCGCTGGTCGCCGCAATCGTCGGCGTTCTCGTGGCGACGGGATTCATCCTCATCGGGCTTCCGCTGGGCCTCCTTCTCGGCCTCTTCATCGGTCTGCTCAACATGGTTCCCTATCTGCAGATTCTGGGTCTCATCCCCGCCTTCATCCTCGCCCTCTTTCATTCCCTGGAAACGGGAACGAGCCTGTGGATCAGCCTCGGATCGACCGCCCTGGTCGTCGCCGTGGTCCAGGTGATCCAGGACGCCTTTCTCGTTCCCCGGATCCTGGGGAAGGCCACGGGGCTGAACCCCGTCATGATTCTCCTGTCCCTCTCCGTCTGGGGGAAGCTCCTCGGTCTTCTCGGCCTCATCATCGCCATTCCCATGACCTGTTTTCTCATCGCCTGCTGCCATCGCGTGTTCAGGCAGGAAGCGCCGGCAGCCGCCGGCAGTGCGGCGCCCTGAACGGTGCCCCTCCCGCCGTCGCGGGAAGGCGGGATCTCCCGGGAGACAGGGAAACGGCCGGGATTTGAGGACCTGTAACGCAAGAGCCGTGCCATTAGCATATCTATCTGATATTACAGTAATATCTACGCTGCATGAAAGAGGGGGAACGGGTGGAGTTGGCAGGACGCCGTTGGCGGTTGGCTGCCGTTGCGGGCGTTCCGGAACGGGAACGGCGCCGCCGCCGAAAGGGGATCATGACGGGAGTGCATCATCGATGTGGGGAAATTTTCCGATGACCCGTGATTTTCACCGGCCGTCACGGCGAAGGGGGACGGCGGGCAGGTGCTTCCATTTTTTATATATAAGTGAAATCAGGTAGATGGACCGCTCAGGGGTGAGGCACGATCCTTGCTAGGTACTTTTCTGGAATGGACCAGTGATGAAAAATTTCCCCGCTTCTCCGGCGGATGAATCCGCGGCGGGATCCCGATAAAGGAGGTTTCCATGGACAGGCGGTTGAAGATGATTCTTCTGACGACGGCATTCTTCTTCCTGTCCGGCATGCAGGGAAACGCCGCCCTCGATATTTCCGATCCCGGGCACATGATGCGTGACGGGGCCTGGATCCTCTCCGGGGAAGAGGGGGGAGATTTTTCCCTCCATGAAGAAAATTCCGCGTATTCCTCCAACGTTTCCGCCCCCGAGGGGATGACCTGAGGGGTGAACTACTGCCGGCTGGCAGCCGGCGATCACGACCCCGGCTCATAACGATCACAGGACGTTCCAGGGAAGACGCCTTCCTCCTCAGGCTCCGCGGCCGTTCGCGGAGCTTTTTTCGTTGTTCCGCCGTCCTTCCCGATTTCCTTCTGGCGGCGGTTCCGTTTTTCCCTTATACTGTTTCCATCGGATCGATTCCATGGAAAGGAGGACAGGCCGGTGCTGGGATTCGGAAGAAAAGACTGGTCGCCCTACCTTGCCGGGGCGCTCGCGGGAATTGTCCTTGTCGCTTCGGTCTGGGTCTCGGGCAAGTATGTCGGGGCGTCCACGAGCTATGTCCGGGTCGCCGGATACGTCGAAAAGGCCTTCGACCCGGAAAAAGTGGACGCGAACGCGTATTACACGCGCACGAAACTCAAGATAGACTGGCAGATGATGTTCCTTGCCGGCATCATCATCGGCGCCTTCGTTTCCTCCCGCCTTTCCGGGGATTTCAAGGTCGCCCTCGTCCCGCCCATGTGGAGGGACCGGTTCGGTCCGGGCGTCGTCAAAAGGGCGTTCGTCGCGTTCCTGGGCGGCATCGTGGCCATGTTCGGGGCCCGTCTCGCCGACGGCTGACCGAGCGGCCACGGTCTGGCCGGTCTGGCCCAGATGTCCGTGAGCGGTTATCTCTCCGTCATTTTCTTCTTTGCCGCCGGCGTTTTCGCCGCCCGGCTCCTCTACGGGAAAGGAGGATCGTGATGGAACTCGTCTACGGCGCGATCACCGGGGTTCTTTTCGGGTTTCTCATGCAGAAGGCCCAGGTCCTCCGTTATGACAAGCAGGTCGGGGCGCTTCGCCTCGTCGATTTCACCATCGTCAAATTCATGCTCAGCACCGTCATCGTCGCCATGGTGGGCATCTACGCCCTGAAGGACCAGGGGCTGCTGCAACTGAGCGTCAAGACGGCCGTCGTCGGGGCGAACGTCATCGGGGGGATTTTCTTCGGCCTGGGCTGGGCCATCGTGGGGTACTGCCCCGCCACGGCCGCGGGGGCCGTTGGGGAAGGACGGTGGGACGCCCTTTTCGGCATTCTCGGGATGCTTGCCGGGGCCATGGCGTACGCGGAAGCCTACCCGCTCGTCAGCAAAACCATTCTTACCTGGGGAAATCTCGGGAAGATCACCCTTCCCGAGGTTCTCGGAGCGGATCCCTGGTGGGTCATCGGCGTTCTCACAGTGATCTGTGCGGTCCTCTTTCTCCTGTTCGAGGTGCGAAAAGCGTGACCGGAACGACGGGGTGAAAATGGGGAGAAGAAAACAGTTGACAGGCCGGAAGAATCCTGTTACCTTCCCACGTCAACAGTAAATCCCTTTTTGGGGGAAGACCCTTGCTGAATCATACGAATCCTGTCTGCATCTGGTGGTGGCGGAGCCACAGGAAGGGGTCTGTCCACCGCTGAGAGGCATTGAATAGAGACTGAAAAGGCCGTGGAAGATCCCAGCTTCCACGGCCTTTTTTTTCGATGAGAAACGAAAAGGGAAAAGGCCGTGTCGAAGTCCGTCGACAGGGCCTTTTTTTATTTCCCGAAACCGGTGAGGACGAACATGGACATGCCCGATTTTGAAACCTTCAGGAAAATGGCGGCGAGGGGGAACCTGGTCCCCCTGTGCCGGGAGATTCTGGCGGACCTGGAAACACCCGTGTCGGCCTTGAAAAAGCTTGCCTCCAGGGAAAACATCTTCCTGCTCGAGAGCGTGGAGGGCGGAGAGAAGTGGGGACGGTATTCCTTTCTCGGAACGGACCCCCGGCTCGTCTTCCGGGTCCGGGGAGGGGAAGTCCGGATCGATGAAAACGGCTCCTCGTCCATCCGGCCTCACGGCGGGGACCCGCTCGCCCTCCTGAGGGAGATCCTGGCCCCCTACCGGCCCGTTCCCGTGGAGGGCCTTCCGAGGTTTTACGGCGGCGCGGTCGGATTCCTCGGCTACGGGATGGTCCGGTTTTTCGAGAAGGTGTCCCTCGGGGCGGACGACGACGCCATGGACGACGCCGTATTCCTCCTCACGGACACGATGGCGATCTTCGACAACGTGAAGCATACGATCAAGGTGGTCGCCACGGTCCACGTGACGGGGGACCGGGACCTCCGCTCCCTCTATGAGGAGGGGATCGGGAAAATCGAGGCCCTGATCGAAACCCTGGAACGTCCCTGCCGGTCCGACGAATCCGGCCGGGGAAAAGGGCGGGGCGGGGGCCTGCCGTCCTTCCGGTCCTCCATGGACCGGGAGGCCTTCGGTGACATGGTCCGGAAGGCGAAGGAACGGATCGTCGAAGGGGACATCATCCAGGCTGTCCTTTCCCGGAAGATCGAAGGGGCGTGCGACGTCGATCCCGTGTCCCTCTACCGGGCGCTGCGCTTTATCAATCCCTCCCCCTACCTGTTCTTCCTCAAACTCGGCGGGGTCCATCTGATCGGCTCGTCGCCGGAGATCCTGGTCCGCCTCGAGGAGGGCGTGGTCGATCTGAAGCCCATCGCCGGCACCCGCAGGCGGGGCGGCAGCGAACAGGAGGACCGCCGGCTGGCCGACGAACTCCTCCGCGACGAGAAGGAACGGGCGGAACACGTCATGCTGGTCGACCTGGGGCGGAACGATCTGGGGCGGATCGCCCGGATCGGCACGGTCCAGGTGACGGGATACATGGTGGTGGAGAAATACTCCCACGTGATGCACCTCGTGTCCCACGTCCAGTCGGAACTCGAAGAGGGGAAGGACGCCTTCGACGTTCTCAAGGCCGTCTTTCCCGCGGGAACCCTCTCGGGGGCCCCGAAGGTCATGGCCATGAAGATCATCGAAGAACTGGAACCTTCCCCCCGGGGTCCCTACGGGGGGGCGGTGGGCTACATCGGATATTCGGGGAACATGGACTTCTGCATCACCATCCGCACGATCCTCCTTGCCGGCGGGCTTCTGACCGTCCAGACGGGGGCGGGGATCGTGGCGGACTCGGATCCCGACAGGGAATTCGACGAAACGGAAAACAAGGCGAAGGCCCTTCTGGAGGCGGTCCGCATGGTCTCGGCGGGACTTCAAATTCATCGGGAAGGAGAAGGCAGGCAATGATCCTCATGATAGACAACTACGATTCCTTTACCTGGAACCTGGTCCAGTACCTCGGGCAGCTCGGCGAGGAGGTCCTGGTCCGGAGAAACGACGAGATCACCCTCGATGAAGTGGAAGGGCTTCGTCCGGGCGCCCTCTTCCTTTCCCCCGGGCCTTCCTCGCCGAAGGAGGCGGGGATCACGGTGGACACGATCCGGCGCTTTTACCGGTCCATCCCCATCCTCGGGATCTGCCTGGGCCACCAGGCCATCGGGTACGCCTTCGGCGCCCGGGTGGTGAAGGCCCCGCGGCTGATGCACGGCAAGACGTCCCCCATCCTGAACGACGGAAAAACGATTTTCCGGGGGCTTCCCAATCCCTTCACGGCCGGCCGGTACCACTCCCTCATCGTGGAGCGGGAGTCCCTCCCGCCCTCCATCGAGGTCAGTGCCGAGACGGAAGAAGGGGAAATCATGGGGATCCGGCACCGGGAGTATCCCGTGGAGGGGGTCCAGTTTCACCCCGAATCGGTCCTGACCCCCAACGGGAAGCGGCTGATACGGAATTTTCTGAACGGCCTCGTCTGAGAACAAACGATGAGGATGCATTCATAAAAGTCTGGAATAAATTTTGGACGGCTTTGTAAAAACTTCCAGAGGCAGGAAGCCCGAATCCCGACGCATGAGGCGTACTGTGTCGTACGCCGGGGTGAAGCGGGAGAAGGGGCGAAACGGCGTGTGGGCTTTTTACGAAACCGTCGGCAAGAAGGAGGAAGAGATGATCAAGGAAGCCCTTGCCCGTGTCATCCGGAGGGAGGACGTGCCGGAACGGGAGATGATGGAAGTCATGACGGAGGTCATGGAGGGAAAGGCGACGCCGGCCCAGATCGCCGCGTTCATCACGGCGCTGCGGCTCAAGGGGGAGACCGTGGAGGAGGTGACCGGGGCGGCCCGGATCATGCGGCAGAAGGCGACCCGCATCGACGCCCGGTCCCCGGTCATCGTGGATACCTGCGGCACCGGCGGGGACGGGAGAAACACGTTCAACATCTCCACCACCGCCGCTTTCGTCGTGGCCGCCGCGGGGATCACCGTGGCGAAGCACGGAAACCGCGCCGTGTCGAGCGGCTGCGGGAGCGCCGATGCCCTCGAGGCCCTCGGGGTCAACGTGGACGCCACTCCCGACGTGGTGGAGGAGTGCATCCAGGACGTGGGAATGGGGTTTCTCTTCGCGCCGAAGCTCCACGGCGCCATGAAGTACGCCATCGGCCCCCGGAGGGAGATCGGGATCCGGACGATTTTCAACATGCTCGGCCCCCTGACGAATCCCGCCGGCGCGAACTGCCAGCTCATCGGGGTCTACGACGCCGCCCTCACGGAAATGTTCGCCGGCGTTCTCAGGAACATGAAGGCGAAAAGGGCCTTTGTCGTCCACGGGTATGACGGTCTCGACGAGGCGACGGTGACCGGTCCGACCCGGGTTTCCGAACTGAAGGACGGACTCGTGACCACGTACGACATCGATTCGGCCGATTACTTCGGGGACCGTTACCCCGCCGAGGCCCTCCGGGGCGGCGACGCCGCGGCGAACGCCGAGATCCTGAAGGACGTCCTCTCGGGGAAAAACGGGGCCCGCCGTGCCGTGGTTCTTTTGAACGGGGCCCTGGCGATTCTCGCGGCGGGGCGGGCGGCGAACCTCCGGGAAGGGATCGCCGTCGCCGGGGAAATGATCGACAGCGGGGCCGCCCTGAAGAAACTCCAGGCCCTGATCGAAGCGAGCAACCGGTGAGGCCCTCATGATCCTGGGGAAAATCGTTCAGGCCAAGAGAGAAGAGGTGGCCGCCCTGAAATCGGCGGAGAGCCTGGAGTCGATCCGGGCGAGGGGGCGGGACCTCCCGCCGGCCCGGGACTTCCGCGGGGCCCTCGAGGGACCGGGGATTTCCGTGATCGCCGAGATCAAGAAAAAATCCCCTTCCCGGGGGATCCTGGCGGAGCGTTTCGACCCCCCGGAACTGGCCCGGACATACGAACGGGAAGGGGCCGCGGCGATTTCCATTCTCACGGACCGGGAATTTTTCGGCGGGGAACGGGAAACCCCGGGCGAAGTCAGAAACGTGGTGAAGCTCCCCCTCCTGAGGAAGGACTTCATCATCGACCCGTACCAGGTCCACGAGAGCCGGGTCCTCGGCGCCGACGCGATCCTTCTCATCGCGGCCATCCTCGAACCCTCCCTCCTCGAAGACCTCATCGGCCTGGCCGGGGAAAGGGGCCTTCACACCCTCGTGGAGGTCCACTCGGAGAAGGACCTTGAAAAGGCCCTGGCGGCCGGCGCGGGGATCGTCGGAATCAACAACCGGAACCTGGGGACCTTCGAGACCGACCTTTCCGTGACGGAGCGGCTCGCCCCGCTCATCCCCCCGGACCGGGTGGGGGTGAGCGAAAGCGGCATCCGCACGGGGAAAGACGTGGAACGGCTGAAGCGGGCGGGTGTCCGGGCCTTTCTCATCGGGGAGTCCCTCGTGACGGCCCCGGACCCGGGACGAAAACTGAGGGAGTTTACGGGAAGATGACGGAAATCAAGATCTGCGGCATCACCTCCCCGAGGGACGCCCTGGCGGCGGCGGAAGCGGGCGCCGACGCCGTCGGATTCATTTTTCACCGGCCGAGCCCCCGTTTCATCACGCCGGAAAGGGCGCGGGAGATCGTCCGGTCTCTCCCGCCGGGGACGGCCTCCGTCGGGGTTTTCGTGGACCGGGACCCCGGGGAGGTCGAGGCGGTCCGTTCCTTCTGCGGCCTCGATTTCGTTCAGCTCCACGGAAGGGAGCCCATTTCGGCGGTCCGCCGCTTTCCGCCGGAGCGGGTCATCAGGGCCGTCAACGGACCGCGGGACGAGGCGCTGGACAGGCTCCGTTCCCTGGCGGGCCTCGTCCGGGCCGTTCTCGTCGACGCGTCCACGAAGGATCTGCCCGGCGGGACGGGGCTTCGTTCCGACTGGGACCTGGCCCGGGAGGCGGGGAGGCAGTTTCCGGTCCTCCTTGCCGGGGGACTTTCCTGCGAAAACGTCGAGGAGGCCCTTTCCGCCGTGTCCCCTGCGGGGGTGGACGTCAACAGCGGCATCGAGATCTCCCCGGGGGTGAAGGACCGCCGCCTCCTGCGGCGGATCGTGGAACTGGTGAAACGGAAAGGCGGCGGGGGAAGGGAAAAGATCTTTGCGCCCGCGGCGCAGCGAAGGGAGTCGTGACATGGAAAAAAAAGGAACTTCCGCAAGGGGCCTTCCCGACGGGAAGGGCCATTTCGGGGTTTTCGGCGGGCGCTATGCCGCGGAAACCCTCATGACCGCCCTCCTCGACCTGGAGAAGGCCTACGGGGAAGCGAAACGGGACCGCCGGTTCCGGGAAGAACTGAAGGACTACTTCCGTGAGTACGCCGGCAGGGAGACCCCCCTTTTCCGGGCGGAGCGGCTCTCCGGGGAGATCGGCGGGGCGAGGCTCTATCTCAAGCGGGAGGATCTGAACCACACCGGTTCCCACAAGATCAACAACACCCTGGGGCAGGTCCTCCTGGCGAGGCGCATGGGGAAGAAAAAGATCATCGCCGAAACCGGGGCGGGACAGCACGGCGTGGCGGCGGCCACGGTGGCGGCCCTGTTCGGCATGGAGTGCCGGGTCTTCATGGGGGAGGAGGACATCCGGCGCCAGGCGCCGAACGTGTTCCGGATGAAGATCCTCGGCGCCGAGGTGGTTCCGGTGTCTTCCGGGACGGCCACCCTGAAGGACGCCATGAACGAGGCCATGCGGCAGTGGGTGACGGGCGTCCGGGACACGTACTACATGATCGGTTCCACGGCGGGGCCCCACCCGTACCCGATGATGGTCCGGGACTTCCAGAGCGTCATCGGGAGGGAGGCGAGGCGGCAGATCCTGAAAAAGGAAGGGCGCCTGCCCGACGCGGTGGTCGCCTGCGTCGGCGGGGGAAGCAACGCCATGGGGATCTTCTACCCCTTCCGGAGGGACGCGGGGGTGCGGCTCGTCGGGGTCGAGGCGGGGGGAATGGGGATCTCCACGGAAATGCACGCGGCAAGCATCGGCGGCGGCCGGGTCGGCGTCCTCCACGGGAACAAGACCTATCTCCTCCAGGACGCCATGGGGCAGGTGCGGGACGCCTACTCCATCGCCGCGGGCCTCGATTACCCGGGCGTCGGGCCGGAGCACGCCTACTTCCACGCCACGGGAAGGGCGCAATACGTCTCCGTGGAGGACGGGGAGGCGGTCCGGGCCTTCCTCACCCTGTCCCGGGCCGAGGGGATCATCCCCGCCATGGAGAGTTCCCATGCCGTGGCCCATGCCATGAAAATGGCGAAAGTCCTGGGGAAGAAAAAGATCATCGTGGTGAACCTCTCCGGGCGGGGTGACAAGGACGACCGGATACTGGAAAAGGAACTGGGAGGGAAGGGCCATGTCGCGAATTGAGAAAAGACTGGGAACGCTCGGACGCGCCGGGGAGAAGGCCCTGGTCGCCTTCATCGTCGCCGGGGACCCGGCCCTCGACGCCACGGCGGCCCTGATCCCCGCCCTCGACCGCGCGGGCGTGGACATCCTGGAAATCGGCGTTCCCTTTTCGGACCCCACTGCGGACGGGGTGACCATCCAGGAGGCCTCCCAGAGGGCCCTGAAAGGGGGAACCACCCTCCCGGCGGTCCTCGACCTCATCCGTTCGGCCCGGAAACGAACGGACATCCCCATCGTCCTCTTCGGGTACTACAATCCCATCTTTTCCTTCGGGAACGAGGCCTTCGCCCGGGCGGCGGGGGCGGCGGGGGTGGACGGCCTTCTCGTGGTCGACCTTCCCCCGGAGGAGTCCTCCGAACTGCGGCGGTACACCGATCCGGAAGGGCTCGACTTCATCTCCCTCGTGGCGCCCACGACGCCGGACGAACGGATCGCATGGATCGCCGGGAAATCGAGCGGTTTCCTGTACTACATCTCCATGACGGGGATCACCGGAACGGGGCGGCCCGATCCTTCCGGCGTGAAAAAGGATGTGAAACGGATCCGGAGGGCGACCGCCCTTCCCGTGATGGTCGGTTTCGGCATTTCCACCCCCGGCCAGGCGTCGGAAATGGCGTCTTTCGCCGATGGCGTGGTGGTGGGAAGCGCCCTTGTCCAACGGATTCACGAAAACCGGGAAAGGGGGGACATGGTGAAAAAAGCCTGCGAATACGCGTCGTTGATGAAAAAGGCCCTTTCCCCTTCAAAAAAGGCTTGACAGGGCGGGGGAACTGTGGTTTTCTACGTCTCACAATTTTGCACGGGAAGGAATGTTTCGGTGGATCTTCACAAGCAGTCTCTGGGCAACTGGTATTGCTTTTATTATACCTTCGGCATACCGGTCTGCCCCTCGCCTGTGAAAGGATAACCCGAGAGACATCAAAAAACAGGAGCCATGGGCGGATCGGAGGATCTGCACCATGGCTTTTTTTTTCATCCGATGAAAAGGCCATGGCGGCGGAAAATCCACCATGGCCTTTTTCATTGGAGGTAACGAAAATGGTCATCGTCATGAAGCGAAACGCCACGGAAGATCAGATCGAAGCGGTGATCCGTTGGGTCGAGTCGGTGGGGTACCAGACCCATGCCTCGCGGGGCGTGGAAAGAACCATCATCGGGGCCGTGGGCGACCAGCGGGGCAAGGAGCAGCTCCGTTTCGTCGAGTCCCTTTCGGGGGTGGAAAAAACCCTCCCCATTCTCAAGCCCTACAAGCTCGCCTGCCGGGAATTCCGCGATGAGGACACCGTCGTTTCCGTCGGGACCGCGTCCGTAGGCGGGGGCGCCGCCGTCGTCATCGCCGGCCCCTGCTCCGTGGAGAGCGAGGAACAGATCATGGAATGCGCCTACATCGCCAGGAAGGGCGGCGCGGACATCCTCCGGGGGGGCGCCTTCAAGCCGAGAACCTCCCCTTACAGCTTCCAGGGCATGGAGGAGGAAGGGTTGAAGATCCTCCGGAAGGCGGGGGACTCGGTGGGGCTTCCCATCGTCACCGAGGTCATGAACACCACCGACGTGGACCTCATCGAGGAATACGCGGACCTTCTCCAGATCGGGGCCCGGAACGTCCAGAACTTCGCCCTCCTGAAAAAGGTGGGGAAGGCGAAAAGACCGGTGCTCCTGAAACGGGGGATGATGACCACCATCGAGGAACTTCTCATGTCCGCCGAGTACATCCTGTCCTCGGGGAACGAGAAGGTCATCCTCTGCGAGCGGGGCATCCGGACCTTCGAGACGGCCACCCGGAACACCCTCGACATCAGCGCCGTGCCGGTCCTGAAGGAACTCAGCCATCTTCCCGTGATCGTCGACCCGAGCCACGCGGCGGGGCATTGGAAATACGTCCAGTCCCTTTCCCGCTGCTCTCTGGCCGCGGGCGCCGACGGCGTCATGGTGGAGGTCCATCCCCAGCCGGAACGGGCCATGTCCGACGGGATCCAGTCCCTGAAGCCCGAGCGGTTCTACGAGATGATGGAGGAATTCCGGGCCATGGAGCGGCTGATGAAACGGGACCTGGGGATGCGCCAATGAACAAGATCAAGGTGAACCTGAACCGGAGAATTTCGGCGTCCTACGAGATCCTGATCGGCCGGAACATCCTGGACCGGGCGGGGATGATCCTCCAGAGGAACAACTGGGCGGACCGATACTTCCTGGCGGCCGATGAGACCGTGGCCTCCCTGCACGGGGAACGGACGGCGGAGATCCTGAGGAGCGCGGGGCTTTCCGTGGAGACCCTCACCCTCCCCGCCGGCGAATCCGCCAAGACGATGGACACGGTCCTGTCCCTCGCCGGCGGGCTGCTGCGCCTCGGGGCGGACCGCGCCTCGGGGATCATCGCCCTCGGCGGCGGCGTGACGGGGGACGTGGCGGGGTTCGCCGCCTCCATCTTCATGAGGGGGATCCCCTGCGTCCAGATCCCCACCACCCTGGTGGCCCAGGTGGACAGCAGCATCGGCGGAAAAACGGGGGTGAACCTGGACGAGGGGAAGAACCTGGTGGGCGCGTTCCACCAGCCGAAGGCGGTGATCATCGACATGGAGTTCCTCCGGACCCTCCCCGGGCGGGAATACCGGAACGGCCTCGCCGAAACGGTCAAGTACGGAATCATCGACGACCCCGGCCTGTTCGAGGTGCTCGAGTCGGAGGCGGAAAAGATCCTGGAAAGGGACATGGACCGCCTTTCCGAGGTGGTGTCCCGGTCCTGCTCCATCAAGAAGGGGATCGTGGAGATCGACGAGCGGGAACTCGGCATCCGGAAGATCCTGAATTTCGGCCACACGATCGGCCACGCCCTGGAGCGGGAGTCGGACGGGGCGATTCCCCACGGCGAGGCCGTGGCGGCGGGGATGATCGCCGCCGCCCGCATCTCGGAGATCATGGGGTATCTGCCGGCGGCGGACCGGTCGCGGATCGAGGGGCTCATCCGCCGGGTGGGACTGTACCGCCCCATTCCCCCCTCCCTCGCCACGGAGGGGATCGTCTCCCGGCTCCGGTACGACAAGAAGAAGAAGGGCGGGGAGGTCTCCTTCGTCCTTTTGAAGAAGATCGGGATCCCCTTCTCCAACGGCGCCGTGGAGGGGAAGGTGATCGCGGAAGCCGTGGAGGCCCTGAGGAACCCATGACGAAACGCCTCGCAAGGCTCAGAGAGACGGTGGCCGATACGGACCGGGAGATCCTGGCGCTCCTGAACCGGAGGGCGGAAATCTCCCGGGAGATCGGAAAGGCGAAGGAGGAGACCGGAAAGTCCGTGTACGACCCCGCCCGGGAAAGGGACGTCTTCCGCCGGATCCGGGAGGAGAACCCGGGGCCCCTCGACGGGCCCGCGGTGGAAGCCGTTTTCCGGGAGATCGTTTCCGCGTGCCGGGCCCTTCAGGCCCCGCTCCGGGTCGCCTTCCTCGGGCCGGAGGGGTCCTTTTCCCACGGAGCGGCCCTCCTGCGGTTCGGCTCCGGGGCGGTTCCGGTGCCCCGGCAATCCATCTTCCACGTCTTCGACGCGGCGGAGCGGGAACAGGCGGATTTCGCCGTCGTGCCCGCGGAAAACTCCCTGGAGGGCGCGGTCAACCTCACCCTGGACCGTCTCGTCTCGACGAACCTGAACCTGGCCGGGGAGGTCCTCCTGCCCGTCCACCACCATCTCCTGGCGCGGGACCCGTCCCTGGAGGGGCTGAAAAGGGTCTATTCCCATCCCCAGGCCCTGGCCCAGTGCCAGATGTGGCTTCGGAAGCACCTGCCGGCCTGCGGCTGGATCGAAACGGCGAGCACCGCCGAGGGGGCGCGGAAGGCCCGGGAGGACCGGGAAGGGGCGGCCCTGGGGAGCGAAAAGGCGGCGGAGATCCACGGGCTTTGCGTGGTCCGGGAACGGGTGGAGGACCACCCGGCGAACGTAACCCGTTTTTTGGTCCTGGGGCGGCTCGAGGCGGCCCCCACGGGAAACGACAAGACCTCCATCCTCTTCGGGACGAGGCATGTGCCCGGGGCGCTCCGCCGGGCCCTGGAGCCCTTCGCCGAAGAGCGGGTGAACCTCCTCAAGATCCTGTCCCACCCCTGGAGGGACCGGATCTGGGAATACCTGTTCTTCGCCGATTTCGCGGGGCACCGGGAGGACGAAAAGATCGGAAGGTGCCTGGCGTCTCTCGAAAGGGAGGTTCCCTTCCTCAAGATCCTGGGATCCTATCCCGCGGCGGAGGAACGGCCGTGATCTGCCTGTGCCTTCAGCCCCGATCCGTTTCCGAGGCCGGCAGGCTTCTCGAGTCCTCCACCGGTCCGGCCTGCGCCGTCGAACTGCGGCTCGACGGGATGGAAACGCCCGCCGTGGAGGGGATCCTCCCCGTCCGCGGGCGGACCGTCATCGTCACCATCCGGAAGAGGGAGGAGGGGGGAGCCTTCCGCGGGACCGAGGAGGAAAGGCTCCGGGTTCTCGCCGGCGCCGTCCGTCTCGGCGCCGATTACGTCGACCTGGAACTTTCCGCCGGGGAAAAAGCCGCCGGCGGCCTCCGGGAGGAAATCGCCCGCCGCGGGGGGCAAACGAAACTGATCCTTTCCTTCCACGACTTTTCCGGGACCCCTGCACCGGAGACATTGCGGGGGATCGTCCTCGACGCCCGGCGCATGGGGGCGGACGTGGTCAAGACCGCCGTCACGGCCCGTTCCCTTGAGGACAACCTGGCCCTCATCGACCTGCTCCGGTTCGGTGCCGCCAGGGGCATCCCCATGGCGGCCCACTGCATGGGCGAAGCGGGCAGGCTGAGCCGTGCCGCCGCCCCCCTTTTCGGGTCCCTCTTCTCCTATGCGGCACCCTCCCGGGGGAAGGAAACGGCCCCGGGCCAGTTCACGGCCCATGAAATGACCGTACTGGGGAGGCTTCTCGGATATGAGCCCTGAAACGGCGCGGTACGCCCTTTTCGGCAACCCGGTGGGGCACAGCCTTTCCCCGGCCATGCACAACGCCGCCTATGAGGCGATGGGCCTTTCCGCCCGGTACCTGGCGATCCCCGTGGAGGACGCCGGGGCGATCCCGGGGATCATGGAGGAGAAGGGCATCCGGGGCGCTAGCGTGACCCTTCCCCACAAGCGGGCGATCCTGGAACATCTCGACGAGGCGTCCCCGGCCTGCGGAGAAATCGGCGCCGCCAACACCCTCGTCCGGAAGGGGGACAGACTCCGCGGGGAAAACACGGACTGGGAGGGCTTCGTCCTGTCGATCCGGGAACGCCTGGAGATCCGGGGGAAGGTTTTCGCCGTGGTCGGGGCGGGAGGCGCCGCCCATGCCGCCGTCTACGGCATCCTCGAGGAAGGGGGGACCCCCGTGGTGATCAACCGGTCGCCCGATACAGGGCGGGCCCTGGCCGAACGGTTCGGGTGCCCCTTCGTTCCCCTGGAGGAGGCGGGACGGGTGGAGGCCTCCTGCCTCGTCCAGGCGACCTCCGTGGGGATCACCGCCGCCCCGGGCTGGCCCCTGAAGGGGCCGGTCCTGTCCCGGTTTCCCTGGGTCATGGACATGGTATATACTCCGCTCAGGACGGCTTTCCTGGAGGAGGCGGACCGGATGGGGTGCCGGATCATTCCCGGCCTCGCCATGTTCGTTTACCAGGGGGCCGCCCAGATCCGCCTGTGGACGGGGCGCCGCCCTCCCGTGGAAACCATGAGGAACATCGTTCTGGAAAGGCTTTCCCATGAAGGAAGTGAAAAAGGCCGGTAAGGCGGCGGCGACGTTTTGCCTCCCCGGCTCCAAGAGCCACACCCAGCGGGCCCTTGTCGCCGCAGCCCTCGCGGAAGGGGAATCCTATCTGCAAAACCCGCTCCTTTCTGAGGACACGGAGCTGCTCATCGAAGCCCTCCGGAAGCTGGGTGCGGAAATCATGGTCTCCTCGGGGGATGTCATCGTCCGGGGGACGGGAGGAAGGTGGAGACAGCCGGACCGGCCCCTCTTCGTCGGGAACAACGGGACGGCCCTCCGGTTTCTTGCGGCGGTTTCCGCCCTCTCCGGGGGAACAGTGGTCCTGGATGGGTCGGACCGCCTCCGGGAGCGCCCCGTGGGCCCTCTCCTGGGGATGCTCCGTTCCCAGGGCATCGCGACCCGCTGCACCGGGGAGGAGGGGTACCCGCCCGTGGAGATCGACGGCGGAACGCTGCGGGGCGGGACGGTGTCCCTGGACCGGATGGACAGCAGCCAGTACGTCTCCGCCATGCTCCTGGCGGCCCCCTATGCCCGGCGGGACCTGGAGGTGGTCCTGCCCGGGCGGACCGTGTCGCTGCCCTACATCGACATGACCCTGGAAACGATGGAGCGTTTCGGGATTACGGGGATCCGCAGGGAGAAGGGCCGCTGCCTCGTCCCCGCCCCCCAGGGATACGGCGGAAGGGAGGTTCTCATCGACGGCGACGCCTCGAGCGCCTCCTACTTCTTTCTTGCCGCCGCCATTGGAAAAAGAAAGGCGGTCGTGGAAAACTGGAATCCCCGGACGGCCCAGGGGGACCGGGCCTTTCTCGCCCTTCTCGCCGCGCTCGGGTGCCTCGTGGAGGAGGGGGAACAGTGGGCGGCCGTCACGGGAGGGGACCTGAAGGCGGGGGATCTTTCCTTCGACATGGGCGCCATGCCCGACCTGGTCCCCACGTTGGCCGTTCTTTCCGCCTTCCGGAAAGGCAGGACGGAGATCGGGAACGTGGCCCACCTCCGGATCAAGGAGAGCAACCGGATCCTGGCCCTGGTGAACGAACTTCGGAAGATCGGCGTCACCGCGGAGGAACGGCCCGGCGGTCTCGTCATTCACGGGGGGACCCCCCGCGGCGCGGAGATCGAGACCTACGGCGACCACCGGATCGCCATGAGCTTCGCCGTCGCCGGGCTCGTCACGGGAGGCATGAGGATCCGGAACCCCGGGTGCGTGGGGAAATCCTTCCCCCGTTTCTGGGAGGAAATGGAAAAATGGATGTAATGAACAACATTGTTCTCATCGGGTATCGAGGAACGGGAAAAACGGCGGTGGGGAGGGTCCTCGCCCGGAAGCTCCGGTACAGCTTCATCGACACCGATGCCATGATCGAGGCGCGGGCCGGTTCGACCATCTCGAGGCTCGTCGAAAAAGAAGGATGGCCCCGCTTCAGGGAACTGGAGCGGGAGGTCCTTCGGGATCTCCGCCCCGTCGAGGGGGCCGTCATCGCCACCGGCGGGGGGGTGCCGGAGGATCCCGGGAACCTGGAAATCCTGCCGGGGCTGGGCCGGGTGGTCTGGCTCACGGCGCAAAACGGGGAGATCCTGAAACGGCTGGCGGGGGACGGGAAAACGGCGGTCCGCAGGCCCTCCCTGGGGGAAGGGGATTTCCGCCGGGAAATCGAAACGGCCCTGGAGCGGCGCATCCCCCTGTACCGGGCCGCGGCGGACTTCGTCGTGGACACGACGGGGAAGAAGATCCGGGCGGTGGCGGGGGAAATCGTGGAATGGATCGAAAGGGAGCGTTATGTCCGGGAACAGTATCGGCGTACTCTTTAAGGTGACCACCTGGGGCGAGTCCCACGGGCCGGCCGTCGGGGCCGTGGTGGACGGCTGTCCCTCCCTCCTTCCGCTCGGGGAGGAGGACATCCAGCGGGAACTGGACCGGAGAAGGCCCGGGAAGGGCCCCGGCGAAACCGCCCGGGCGGAGCCGGACCGGGTGCGGATCCTCTCGGGGATCTTCGAGGGCCGGACGACGGGAACGCCCATCTGCCTCCTCATCGCAAACACGGACGCCAGGCCGGGGGATTACGAGGCCCTCCGGGACCTCTACCGGCCCGGACACGGGGACCGGACGTACGAACAGAAGTACGGGATCCGGGACCACCGGGGCGGGGGCCGGGCCTCGGGACGGGAAACGGCGGCCCGGGTGGCCGCGGGGGCCGTCGCCCGGAAAGTCCTGGACGGCGCCGGGATCTTCGTCTCGGCCTGCACGAGGGAGCTGGGAGGAATCGCGGCGGAGGGGTACGATCCGGCCGAGGTGGAGCGAAACGGCCTGTTCTGTCCCGATCCGGAGGCGGTCCCGAAGATGCGGGCCCGGCTGGAGGAGGCGCGGCGGCTGGACGATTCCGTCGGCGGGATCGTGGAGATCCGGGTCCGGGGCTGTCCCCCCGGCCTGGGGGAGCCTGTATTCCAGAAGATGGACGCCGACCTGGCGGGGGCCCTCATGGGCATCGGGACGGTGAAGGGGGTGGAGATCGGCGCCGGCTTCGGGGCGGCCCGGATGACCGGTTCCCGGTGCAACGACCCCGTCGGCGCAGACGAATCGGCCTCGAACAACGCCGGAGGCATTCTCGCGGGCATCACCACGGGCCGGGAGATCCTCATCCGGGCGGCCTGCAAGCCCATCCCCTCCATCGGCATCCCCCAGGAAACGCTGGACCGGGGTGGAAACCGGGCGGTCATCTCCATCCGGGGACGGCACGACGTCTGCGTCATTCCCAGGATCGTGCCCGTTTGCGAGGCCATGGTCCGCATCGTCCTGGCGGACCACTACCTGAGACAGAAGGCGGTGCGGGGGGCATGAACTTTCCCATCGGAGTCATCGGCGGCACGGGCGGCATGGGGAAATGGATGGTCCGTTTTTTCGAGAGCGAGGGCTTCCGGGTGGAGACGCGCGGGAGGAATCGGGGGACGGACCTGGCGGACATGGCGGCGGCCTGCCCGGTGATCGTCGTCGCCGTGCCCATGGCGGACACCGTCTCCGTGATCGGGGACGTGGGCCCCCTGATGCGGGGGGATGGACTCCTCATGGACCTGACCTCCCTGAAAAAAGCCCCCGTGGAGGCGATGCTCCGGTCTTCCCCCTCGGAAGTCATCGGCTGCCACCCCCTTTTCGGGCCGGGCGTCTCCTCCGTACTGGGGGAGAACATCGTCCTGTGTCCCGCCCGGGGGAACCGCTGGCTCCCCTGGCTCCGGGACCTCTTCGGGAAAAGGGGGGCGAGAATCGTCGAAACCACCCCCGAACGCCACGACCGGATGATGGCGGTCGTCCAGGGGATGACCCACCTGAACACCGTTCTCTTCGGCCTGTATCTCCGGGAAAGCGGGATTCCCCCGGAGGACCTGCAGGGCTTTTCCACCCCCGTCTTCCGGGCGAAGCGTGCCCTGGCGGAGAAGATCGCCTCGTCCCCCTCCCTGTATTCCGGGATTCTGTCCATGAATCCCCACATGGGGGACGTGCTGAAGCGATGCGGGAAGGTCCTGAGGGATCTGGAGGGGCTTCTCGAAAGGCACGACGGAAACGCCCTGGCGGACATCCTGTCGAAGCTGGGAAGCGATCCCGGGAACTGAAGCGCGGCGTGCGGTTCCCCCTGCGCATCCCGAGGGGTTCTATTCACCCTATAGTTTCTAAATCGTATAAATAATATTGCAATAGAAAAAATCCATCCATTTCTTTTCCAAACCGATTTCCCCGAAAAATAGGGCTAAAGTTTTTCGCTGATATTCCGATCTATGACTTGAACCGTGCATCCGATGAAACCATTTCAAGTGTTTCAACGGGGGTCGGCAACGATATCGACATACAGCCGGTTGAAGGGACTTCGTACCCTGTTGCCGGTGAAGAAAAAGAGGGAGGGAGTCAAATGAAAAAGGTAGCGAGTCTTGCGGTTCTGTTCCTGGTGGTTTTCATCTGTGCGGGGTCCGTTTTCTCGGCAACCCAGTCGGAAAAGGATGAAATCGTCGCCAAGGTGAACGAAGTCGGCGCCATGCTCGAAAAGGAAGGGAAGGCGGGTCTCGAGAAGATCCCCACCATCCGGTTCGGGAAGGACAATTACGTCTACGTGGGAGACATGAACTGCACCATCATCGCCCATGGCTGGCAGCCCCACCTGGTGGGCAAGAACATCATCGGCATCAAGGACGACACGGGCAACAAGTTCATGGCCAAGCTGCTCGAGGGCGTGAAGTCGAAGCAGGGGTTCAAGAACAACAAGTCCTACTTCAACGGGGAAACCTGGGTCACCTATCGCTGGCCCTCCCCGGAGAGCAAGACGAACTTTCTCAACAAGATCGTCTTCGCCAAGGGATTCCTGATGGGCGATGAAAACGTGTTCGTGACCGCGGGCATGTACGAGTAGCCCCCTGGAGGCCCGCTCCCGGCGATTCGCGGGGGCGGGCCATCCTTTTTATGGGGAACGCCGATGGACCAACTGCTCAAAAGGATGGGGAGGGAAAAATGAGGATCAGAAACGCCACGATCGGGAAAAAAATCGGGCTCGGCTTTGCGGTGGTCGTGCTCGCGTTTTCCACGGCCACGGGGATTGCGCTCATCATCAACAACCGGATGTCCGATCTCATGGCGCTGTCGGCGGACTCGACGAAGATCGTGAAATCCGTGATGGCGGTGGCCGGGCAGCAGAATGAATACGTCATGACGAAAAGCGAAAAGACCGCCGCGGGGCTGGGGGAACTGCTCCAGTCCCTGGAACGGACCCTTTCGGAGAACTCCGGGAGAACGGGCGACAAGGCGGTCCTGGCGGGATACGGCGAAATCGGCGGACTCTTGAAAAAGTACTCCGCCGGATTCGGTGAAATCGTCCGGAACGACCGGGTCATCCAGGAGGAAAACACCCGCATCGGGAAAATTTCCGGGGACCTGCTCGTCCAGCTGAACGAGGACATCAAGGGCTTTGTCGACGTGAAGCAGAGCATGTCCTTCGTCACCGGGGAGGAATTCAACCCGATCTATCTGGAGATATCGAACCTTGCGACCCTGCTCGGCGTGGAGTTTCTCAACACCCGGCTTTTCGAGTCGAACCTGGGGACGGGGGAGGGGGATTCGTTTGCCGGGGCCTTTCATAAAAAAATCCAGGCCTGCGGGAAGATCCGCGGGGAACTCGCGACGGTGATCAACGTCGTCAAGGACTGGGAACTTACCGAGGCCAACGAGAAGATCGGCGCGAATCTCGGGAACTACGAAAAGGCCTTCGACAGGATCATTTCCTCGACTTCCAGGAACACCGCTCTCAACCGGGAACTCCTGCAGAACGGCGACAGGATCGCCGCCGTCGCCCACGGGGTCCAGAAGACCGCCGAAGCGGACATGTTGACCTACAGGAATTTCGGAAGGCTCTTTCTCGCGATCCAGCTTGTCGCGGGGGGCCTGGCGGGGATTCTCATCGCGTTTTTCACCGTCCGGTCCATCGTCCGCGTGCTGTCCAGGGTCTGCGGCCGGCTGAGCGACGCTTCGGAACAGGTTTCCTCCGCTTCCCTGCAGATCGCCTCGTCGTCCCAGAATCTCGCCGAGGGCGCCAGCGAACAGGCGTCCTCCCTCGAGGAAATGGCGGCGTCCATGGAGGAGATCGCATCCATGACGAGGAAAAACGCGGAAGATTCCAACGAGGCCGTCAGTGTGGGAAAGGTGACGGCGGAGAGCATGGCGAGAAGCCACGGGTCGCTGAGAAGTACGAGCGACTGCATGAGGAAGATATCCGAGGACGGCGAGAAGACGGCCAAAATCGTCAAGACGATCGATGAGATCGCCTTCCAGATCAATCTTCTTGCCCTGAACGCCGCCGTGGAGGCCGCCCGCGCCGGCGAGGCCGGCGCCGGTTTCGCCGTCGTCGCCGAGGAAGTGAGGAATCTCGCCATCCGTTCCGCCGAAGCGGCGAAAAACACGGCGACGCTCATCGGAGACACGCTGAAGCACATCCACGAGGGGACCGATCTCGTGGGCCGGACCATGGAGGAATTTCGCCGCATGGGGGAGGACGGGAAAAAGGTGACCCTCTTTCTGCAGGGGATCAACACGGCGACGGCTGAACAGGCCCGGGGGATCGACGAGATCAACGTGGGGGTCCAGCAGATGGACAAGGTGACCCAGCAGAACGCCGCCAACGCCGAGGAGTCGGCCAGCGCCTCCGAGGAAATGACCGCCCAGGCGGCGGGCCTGAAGGACATCATGAACGAACTCATGTCCATGGTGGGGTCTTCGGGGAAAAACGGCCACCATCACGACGGGGGGGAATCGCTCTGGACGAGGATCCGTCTGCCCGGCGGACGGTGGAAGAAGGCGGCGGCGTTGCCGGAAGCCGCGGGGGAGGAGTATCCTCTGATTCCGCGGGAAACCTGACGGGCTGTCCATCTTGGTTGTTCGAAAAAGGCGTTGCTTGGACATCCTGCGAATTCAGGAAATCCGAGCGGGTTCCGGTGGCATTCGCACGCTGAAAAGGATCCGGAGGAACGGCGGAGGGGTTCCCCCGGGATTCCCTTCACCCCTCCTGTGGAAAGGCTCCGGTTCAGGGTGACGGCTTCGTAAAATCGTCTGCGGGCTTCGCCGCCCGACGGCGTACCCCCGGTACGCCGCCTGCGCCGGCAGGGGGCGCCCCGTTTCCGGGGTCTCCGCCGTTCGAACGGGTGTTCATTTGACTGCTGCGGGTTCGCCATGATGGTACCCACGGATGTGGATGAACTCGAAATCGGGATGTACGTGGAGATTCCCGGATCCTGGCTTTCTCATGGATTTGTCAGGAACCGGTTTCTCATCACCTCGGAGCGGCAGATCGAGAAAATCCGGGAAAGCGGCTTTACGCGGGTCCTCTGCCGGGAGACCGGCGCATCGGGCCGGACCGGGGAGAAAGCCGGAACGCCGGAGGGGGAAGAGGCCCCCCCGGCGCCCGTCGTCGATCCCGAACTTTTCGATCTCCTTCACGACAGGCATCTTCCCCTTGACCGGAAGACCGGTCTCGTCCGCCATTTCTGCGAAAAAGTCGTCTCAGCCGTCTTCGAGCGGCCCTCCCGGGAAACGATCGACGAAGCCCGGCGGGGATTGCATGATGTGGTCGGCGTCATCCTCCAGGAGGAGGAGATCATGAAGTGCCTCTTCCGCATCACCTCCCACGACCACGGCACCTGCACCCATTCCGTGAACGTCGGATTCTACGGGATCGCCCTGGCCAGGGCGGTGTACCGGGGCTCGGACGCCCACGACCTCGAGGAACTGGGCGCCGCCTTCTTTCTCCATGACCTGGGAAAAGTCCGGATCGACCAGGCGATACTCAACAAGCCGGGAAAACTGACGGAGGAGGAAATGGACGAAATACGAAAACATCCCGGCCACGGATTCCGACTGCTTCACGATATGAAGCAGCTTTCCGAGGAATGCAGGATCATCGTCCTCCAGCATCACGAGCGTTCCGACGGCTCGGGCTATCCCCGCGGGCTCAGGGAGGGGGAAATCCACGGCTACGGCAGGATCTGCTCCGTTGCGGACGTGTTCGACGCCCTCACGTCGGACCGGCCCTACCGGAAGGCCCTTTCCCCCTTCGACGCCCTGAAGCTCATGCGCGGCGAGATGAACCATCATTTTCAGAAGGATATCTTCGAGAAATTCATTCTCCTGCTCGCCTGAGCGTGTCACCGCCCGGCTTCCGTCCGGAAGGGGCTTCCGCGAAAAACGCCCGTCTGGTATAGTCCTCGAGACCGCCGTGTTCCGCCTCCATGGATCGGAACGGGGAAGGCGGCACGGCGGGACGAAATTCCGCCCGGAGGGCCGGGAAACAAACGATTCCGGGTCTGCCGGGGCGCGAGGGAAGGGGCAGGGGCATGAACGAAGAAAAAGGTTTTTCCGAGGGGCGATGCAGTTTCTGCGGCCGATCCGGCAATCCGTTCGAGGTCCGCGGCGAACGGTTTCATCTGTGCAAACCCTGCACATTCCGGGCGGTCGTCCTGGAACGGAACCTCGTGGAGGCCATCGAACTCATGGAGGAACTCTTCCGCTTCTGTCCCGAGCCGGAAAAGCTGTCGCGCCACTTCCGGTTCCTCGGGAGCCACATGGGACGGCTTCTGGACGGCATCGCCTCGGAAAAGACGAAAAGAAACCTCTGGACGGTCCTTACCCGGGCATACGGCGCGGGCCCGGTCCTTCTCGGCACGGAGGCCTTTTTCGCAAACCCGGGGCATCTCCGGGAAGTGAGGGAAGGGATCGGGAGGGACCGGTACCTCCAGGCGCTGTTTCAGGAAGAGGACTTCACTTTTTCCCTCGAGGGGGAGGACGGCGGCGAGCTGCCCGGTCCCGGGGCGGGCAAACAGGAACATGCCGGCGTCTGGAACATGGGGGAACTCCTTCTCCTGGAGGAACTGGAGAAGGAGCCTATATCCACCGGCAAAAAGAAAGATCCCTGACGGCTTCGTAAAAAGCCCATATGCTGCGTTCCCCTTCGCCTCTCCTCACTGCGGCGTACCGGAAGTACGCCTCATTCGTCGGGGCTCGGGCGCCTTGCCTATGGAGCTTTTTCCTTTGCCGTTCGAAGAAGTGTTGTTGAGGTTCCTAGCGAGTTTGTCTCCTCTGACGGCTTCGTAAAAAGCCCATATGCTGCGTTCCCCTTCGCCTCTCCTCACTGCGGCGTACCGGAAGTACGCCTCATTCGTCGGGGCTCGGGCGCCTTGCCTATGGAGCTTTTTCCTTTGCCGTTCGAAGAAGTGTTGTTGAGGTTCCTAGCGAGTTTGTCTCCTCTGACGGCTTCGTAAAAAGCCCATATGCTGCGTTCCCCTTCGCCTCTCCTCACTGCGGCGTACCGGAAGTACGCCTCATTCGTCGGGGCTCGGGCGCCTTGCCTATGGAGCTTTTTCCTTTGCCGTTCGAAGAAGTGTTGATTGGCCTTTTTACGAATTCATCATCCGTAAGACGTCTTTACGGGGACCGGACGGCGAGGACCCGGACCCTCAGGTCTCATCGACGCGAATCTTGAGGAGCGGTTCGCCGAAATCGACGGACCGGCTCTCCTGGGCATAGATTTCCGCTACCGTTCCGTTGATTTCGGAAACCAGCTGCGTGTGCATCTTCATGGCTTCCATGAGCAGCAGGATGTCCCCGTCCTCCACGACGTCCCCCACTTCCACGTAAATCTGGTTGATGGTCCCGCTGATGGGGGAACGGATGTCCCCGATCCGGGCGAGGGACTCGATTTCCGGGAGGGTGAGGGACGACTTGAGCTTCTCCCGTTCCAGGGATACGGCGACGGACTTCTCCGGTTCCTTCTCCTTCAGCAGGGGTACCTTCTCTTCCCGGAGGTCGGCGACCACGGCCGGGACCGGGTCGATGGAGACGTATCCCGGCTCGGGTTCCGTGAAGTCGAAGATCCGGGGGTGGGTCCCGATGTAGGACGTGTCGAACCGCCCCTCGATGAAATCGGGTTCGTTGCATATGGAAAGGTAGAGGGGGATGGTCGTTCGCGGTCCGGTGATGACGAAATCCTGGAGGGCCCGTTTGAGGCGCTCTACGGTCTGCTTCCACTCGTATCCCCGGACGGTGATCTTGGCGAGAAGGGAGTCGTATTCCTTGGGGATGTGGTACCCCTGGTAGATGAGTTCGTCGAGCCGCACCCCGGGACCGCCGGGCTGGCGGTACTGCTCGATGGTTTTTCCCCCTTCCGGCATGAACCGGTTTTTCGGATCCTCCGCGTTGACGCGGACCTCGATGGCCCGTCCCTGGAGCCTACGGTTCTCCTGATGCAGCTCCAGGGGTTTCCCCTCGGCGATGAGGATCTGTTGCCGGACGATGTCCACCCCCGTGAGCATTTCCGTGACCGTGTGTTCCACCTGGAGACGGGTGTTCACCTCGAGGAACCAGAACTCGTTCGTTCCGGGGTCGATCAGAAATTCAACGGTTCCCGCATTTTCATATCCCACGGCCATGGCGGCCCGGATCGCCGCATCGTGGATTTTCCCCAGAACGTTCTGGGGAAGATCGGCCGGAGCGACCTCGAGGAGCTTCTGGTTCCGTCTCTGGATGGAACAGTCCCGGGTGCCGAGATGGATGACGCCTCCATGGCGGTCCGCCAGGATCTGAACTTCCACGTGTTTTGCGGGGCTGATGCATTTCTCGGCGTACAGGGTTTCGTCGTTGAAAGCGGAAAGCGCTTCGAGCCTGGCCACGGGTACGGCCGCCCGCAGTTCGTCCTCGTCGGACACCTTTCGGATTCCCCGCCCGCCACCGCCGGCGAGGGCCTTCAGCATGACCGGGTATCCCTGTTCCCCGGCGAACTGGATGGCCTCCTCGATCCCCGTGTCTCCCGGCGAAAGCTTCGTCGTTCCGGGGATCGTGGGGATTCCCGTCCGTGCCACCGCCTGTCTCGCCATGACCTTGTTTCCCATGTCGGCGATCACCTTCGGCGGGGGGCCGATGAAGATGATGTTTTCCCGTTCGCAGGCCGCCGCGAAATCCGCATTTTCCGCGAGAAAGCCGTACCCGGGATGGATGGCGTCCGCTCCGGTCACGCAGGCCGCCCGGATCATTTTTTCGATGTTGAGATAATCCTTCCGGGGACCGTCTCCCAGAAGAACCGCTTCCTTGACATGCCGAAGGTAAAGGGCGTTCTGATCCGGTGTTTCATAGACGGCGACGGCTTCCCGTCCCATTTCCTTGACGGTCCTGATGATTCGAAGAACGATCTCTCCGCGGTTGGCTATGAGGATCTTTCTGATGGTCGCCATGAGTCAGATTCCTTTCAGCGCATCCGTTTTCTCACCGGGAAAGGTCAACCGGCCTGCGGGAATCCGGCGCGCATTGCCGATTGTCCTACCCCCTTCGGGGAGTTTGTCTTATCATAAAATAACCCGAAATCCTATGGCCAAATCCATAATACCCATGCAGGAGCCATGCCGGAAAAATTTTTCCGTCCCTGTTTCTCGGGGGCGGATACAGGATGCCGGGATCACTGTCGTTTGCCGGAATGAGCGAAAGGGAGCCGTTTCAGGGGCGGGGGAAGCGGGCGGAAATGCCGTATAGAGGCTTTCGCAGATGGGTAGGGATCTATGCGACGGGGTTCTATTTTCCCTTTGAATTTCCCGTTTTCTCCGGGTACTGTGGCCGAAGGAAGGGGAAAATCATGAACGGTCCGGCTTTCCGGAAATCCGTCCTCCCGGCGGTTGTGCTGGCGGGGATTTCCTCCGTCACGGCCCAGATCGCCTTTGCAAGGGAGGTGATCAACGTCTTTTCGGGAAACGAGGTGGTTCTCGGGGTCGTTTTTTCCCTCTGGCTGCTCCTGGCGGGAACGGGGGCATGGCTTTGCCGGTTCGTCCATTCCGCCGCCGCCGCCCGGGTTCTTTTCCTTTCCTCCCTGTGGGGAATGGCCTTCCTGCCCGTCGGCCAGATCCTCCTCCTCCGTTTCCTGAAGTACGGCTGGTTCGCCCGGGGGGTCCTTCCCGGGCCGGCGGACCTCGTCCTGTGGTCCGCCCTGATTCCGCTGCCGTACGGTATTCTTTCCGGAGGCATCCTGACCCTTGCCTCCCTCCTTCTTTCCGAAGAGGGGGAGGGCGCCGTGGGCCTCGGCAGGGTCTACGTCGCCGACAGCGTGGGGGACGTCCTGGGTGGGCTCCTCTTCACCTTCGCCCTCATCCCTTTTCTCAGCAATCTCCACGTCCTGTACGTTTCGGCCCTCCTGTGCCTGGTCGCCTTCGCCCTTCCCGGGTCCCGGGGGAAGACGGGAAGGCCGGCGCGGGTCTTCCTGGCGGCGGGGTTCCTGCTGCTGGGCCTTCTCGTGTTCCTCCCCCTGGACCGGACCGGACTTTCCTGGCTGTATCCCGGCCAGCGGCTTCTCGCCTCCGTGGAAACCCCTTACGGCCGCGTGGTTGCCGCCGACCGCCACGGCCAGGTCTCGTTTTTCGAAAACGGGGAACTCCTGTTCTCGGTGCCCGAGGTGTTTTCCAGCGAGGAGCGGGTCCACTTCGCCCTTGCCCAGGTTCCAAAGGTGGAAAAAGTCCTGCTCCTCTCCGGGGGGCTCTCGGGGACCCTCGGGGAGATCGAAAAACACCAGCCCTCCCTGGTGGATTACGTGGAACTCGACCCGGCCATTCTCTCCCCGGAGCTTTCCCGGTTCGGGGAGCCCCTGCCGGCGAACGTCCGTGTCCGCCCCGGCGACGGCCGGGTCTTCGTGAAGGGGGCGGAAGGCCGGTACGGCGCCGTGCTCATGGACCTCCCCGACCCCGCCTCCCTTCAGATCAACCGGTTCTACACGGTGGAATTCTTCCGGGAGGTCCGGCGCATCCTCCGGGAGGACGGCGTGCTCTCCTTCGCCGTCTCGGGCGGGGAGAATTTCATCGGCCGGGAGCAGGGGCGTTTCCTCTCCTCCCTCCGGAACGCCCTCGGCGAGGTGTTCGAACACGTGCTCGCCCTTCCGGGGGAACGGGTCGTGTTTCTCGCCTCCATGGGACCCCTTACGGCGGACGTGTCGCCCCTCCTCGAGAAAAAAGGGGTCTCCGCGGTGTACATGAACGATGCCTGGCTTTCCGGGAGGCTGACGGAGGACCGGATTGCGGGACTGGAGAGGGAACTTCGCGGCGACGAACCGCCGAACCGCGATTTTCACCCGGCGGCGTTCCAGCACCGCATCCGCATCTGGCTTTCCATGTTCCGGGAGCGGTATCTCGCGCCCCTTCTCCTGGCGGCCCTTCTCTCGGCGCTCTATTTCCTCAGGCTCGATCTGCCGGGAAAGGTCATCTTCATGACGGGATTCGCGGCGGCGGCCATGGAGATCGTCCTTCTTCTTTCCTACCAGATCCTTCACGGCAGCGTGTACACGGGCATCGGGTTTCTCCTTGCGGCCTTTCTCTCCGGTCTCGCCCTGGGGGGCTTCCTGTCGGGACGGTTCCGGGCGCCGACGGGGAGGACCCTGGCCGCCCTGGACGGGGCCGTCGTCCTCTTTCTTCTGTTCTACGCCCTCGTGGTCCGTTTCTGCCCGTCCCTCCTGTCCCCCGCCGTCTTCGCCCTTCTTTCCGTTCTCATGGGCGGGCTCGCGGGCGCCGAGTTTCCCGTGGCGGGGCGGCTCACCTTCACCTCCCCGGAGAAAACGGCGGGGTCCCTCTACGCCGCCGACCTCCTCGGCGGAAGCCTGGGCGCCTTCGCGGCGGGGCTCTTTCTCATCCCCCGTTTCGGGCTGGCCGAGTCCTGCCTGCTCCTTTCCGCGAAAGGGTTGCTTCTCCTCGGGTTCCTTGTTAGGAAAAAGGGATGAACGGGAATCGCGGACGGACGGAAATCCCCTCCCGCCACGGACCGCTGACCCGGCGGGAATTTCTCCGGTGGGGGATCGCATCGGGATCGGTGCTGCTTCTTCCCGGGGAGGCGTTCTGCCGGTGGTCCGGCGGGGGGACCCGGAACGTCAAGTCCATCACCACCGGGGACGCCCCGGCGGAACTGTGGAAGTGGTCGCGGGCGGTGTACTACCAGGAGGCGCTGAAGAACGGCTTCGCCAAGTGCCTGACCTGTCCCAACGAATGCGTCCTCCCGCCGGGCGGGCGGAGCCGGTGCCGGTCCCACGTGAACCGGGAGGGAAAGATCCATACCCTCGTTTACGGGAACCCCTGCGCCGTTCACATCGATCCGGTGGAGAAGAAACCCCTGTACCACTTTCTTCCCGGGTCCTCGACCTTCTCCGTCGCCACGACGGGATGCAGCTTCAACTGCCTCAACTGCCAGAACTGGGAGATCTCCCAGGCGCGGCCGGAGGACGTGGATTTCGAGGAGCTGTTTCCCGGGGAAGTCGTGGCGTCGGCCCTGCGGGGGGACTGCCGCTCCGTCGCCTACACCTACACGGAGGCGACGACCTTTTTCGAGTACATGATCGACACCGCCCGGATCGCCCGGTCGAAGGGGGTCCGGAACCTCTGGGTGACCAACGGGTACATCCGGCGGGAACCCCTCCTCGACCTGTGTTCCGTTCTCGACGGCGCCAACGTGGACATCAAGGGGTTTTCCGGGGAGGTGTACCGGGACCTCATGGCGGGAAAGCTGGAGCCCGTCCTCGAAACCCTGGAGATCCTGAAGGAGAAGGGGGTCTGGTTCGAGCTGACGGCCCTCATCGTGCCCACGTACACGGACGACATGGGCAGGATCCGGGAGATGTGCCGGTGGATCCTCGACCGTCTCGGCCCGGACGTTCCCCTACACTTCTCCCGGTTTTACCCCCGGTACCGGCTGACCCATCTCCCCCCCGCGGCCGTTCCGTTCCTCGCGGATGCGAGAAAGGAGGCCATGGGGATGGGGCTGCGGTACGTCTACGTGGGAAACGTCCCCCCGGGGGAATGGGACGACACCGTCTGCCCGTCCTGCGGGAAGACCGTCGTGCGGCGGCGGGGGTACCGGATCCTGGAAAACGGGATCTCCGGGGGGAAATGCGCCGCCTGCGGGACCCCCGTCGCCGGGGTGTGGCAGTAAACCGTTCCCCGGGGTTCCTCAACGGAGCCAGTGGGGGATGTCCGTTTCCTCTTTCCCCTGGAAGCTGCACAGAACGGGGCAGGTCTTGCAGGGACCCTTGACGCCGCGAAGGGGGGGCTCCCCCTTGATTCCCTCGATGAAATCGAGACAGGCGTTCACCCGGTCGTCGGGCCCGTCCACGAGCAGGATCACGGACCCTTCCGCGCCGCCGTACCCTCCCGACGCGAAATGAACGGCATCGACGCCGAAGAGCCCGTCCAGGGCTTCCAGTTCGGTGACCACCGTCCCGTCGACGACGCAGGCCATGCCCACCCGGGCGCCGATGGTCCTGCCCAGCGCGAGACGACCCGCCCATTGGGCCGCCTCGGGAACGGAGGGGACCAGTTTTTCCAGGCCCACGGGGAAGATCATGGCGATCCCCTGGGCCTTCATGGCCATGTAGAACTGCCCCATGGTCCCTCCCACGGGGCTTGCCATGACGACCCCCACGGCGCCGTCCCGGTCCACGGCGTTGGCCCCCTTGAGGACAACGTCCCCGGGACCGAGCTTTTCGATCAGGGTTCCCGGTTCCACTTCGATGACCTTCCCCCGGTGGAAGGAGACGGGCCGTCCCCGGAAGGGCTGGTCCAGGGCGCACAGCACCCCGCGGATGACCTGGCCCGCTACGTAGCGTTCCTTTTCCATCGCCGTTCCGAGGAGTTCCTCTACGATGTAGCCGTTCGTCGAACCCCGTCCGACGAGTAGATACCCGTCTTTGTGGGCCTTTTGCACCTCCGGCATGGCGACCACCGCCTTGGCGATGAGCCGTTTCGATTCCGAGGGGGTAAGCGTGAACAATGCTTCCATGGAACATCCTCCTTCCCGAAAGACGTTTTTCATGAATGGATCCCCTGCGGGATTTCGAAAAGAATATCATGATTTGCCTCTTACCGCCCTTTTTTTTACAGGGCCCTCGATTTTTGCTATAGTCACACCACCCCCGCGATTCCCGCGACGGACCCCGATTTCCGCACCTGCCGGAAAGGAAGGAACATGAATCGAATCAGACGGATCCTTTTCCCCGCGGCCCTGCTCCTGCTCCTTCCCTTTTTCCTTTCCTGTTCCTTCGGAGGGCACGAGACCCCCGCCGCCGTCGAGATCGCCGTCCTGCACGTGAACGACACCCACGGTCACATCGTTCCCCGGGTCGACCCGGCGGTGGACAGGACGGATCCCGTGGGGGGCGCCGCAACCCTCGCCGCCATGATCGAAACGGAAAGGGGGAAGAACCCCGGGGGAACGGTGCTCCTGTCCGGGGGGGACATGTTCCAGGGAACCCCCGTTTCGGACGTCCTGCGCGGGAAGCCGGTCATCGAGATCATGAACCTCCTGCGGTTCGACGCCATGGCCGTGGGAAACCACGAGTTCGACTGGGGGATGACGGTTCTGGAGGAGATGATCGGGGCGTCGGACGTTCCCTTCCTTTCCGCCAACATCGTGGACGGAAAAGGGGAGGGGATCCCCGGGGTGAAGCCCTGGATCCTTCTGGAGCGGAAGGGCCTGAAAATCGCCGTCATCGGCCTCACCACGCCCGACACCCCCTGGATCGCCATGCCGAAGCACGTGGAGGGCCTCACGTTCCTCGAACCGGAGAAGGTGCTCCCGGGTCTCCTGAAGGAGGTGCGGGCGAAGGGGGCGGCCTTCGTGATCGTCCTCTCCCACCTGGGCCTGGATCGTGACAGGAAGCTCGCCGCCGCCGTTTCCGGCATCCCCCTCATCGTGGGGGGACACAGCCACACGGCCGTCGAACCGCCCCTTTCCGTCGGGGGGACCCTCATCGTCCAGGCGAAATGCTACGGCGATTACCTGGGCGTCCTCCGTCTCCGCGTGGAAAAAGACACGGGCCGGGTCCTCGACTGGACGAAAACGGGGGAACTGAAGACCGTCCGCTCCGGGCCCGGGGATCCCCTCGACGGGAAGGTGGCGAATGTGGTCGCGTCCTGCATGGACGGGGTGAAAGAGACGTTCGGCGCCGTCATGGGATCGACGAAGACCGCCCTCACGACAGGCCGGAGGGGAGAGTCCCTCCTGGGGGACCTCGTGTGCGACGCCATGAGGGACGCCCTGGGAGCGGCCGCCGCCTTCTACAACGCCGGCGGGATCCGGGCGAACCTTTCCCCCGGGGCGATCACCCTGGGGGACCTCTACGGCGCCTTCCCCTTCGACAACGTTCTCGTGGCCATGGACCTGACCGGCGCCGATCTCCTGGAGGCCCTGGAGCAAAGCGCAGGCATGGACTACGGCATCCTCCAGCTTTCCGGGATGAAGGTCCGGTTCGCCATGGGGAAGCCGAAGGGATCGCGGGTGTCGGAGGCCTTCATCGGAGGGAAGCCCCTCGACGGGGCGGCAACGTACCGGGTGGTCGTCCAGGATTTTCTCGCCGGCGGCGGGGACCACTTCCGTTCTTTCCGGAACGGGAAGAACGTCGTGCACGGGGAATTGGTCCGGGATGCCGTCGCCTCGTACCTGAGGAAGCACTCCCCTCTCGACGTCCGGGTGGACGGGCGGATCGAGATCGTGCCGTGAGGGGAGCGGGTCGCCGTTGACGCAAAGGACCGGCCCGGCCGTGGCCGAAGAGGAGGATCCATGAAACGTCTCGAAATGAAAACGGAAGAGATCGCAGTCCCGACATCCATGGGGACGGTCACCGTCCTCATGTCTCCGTCGTCGGGGAAGGGACGGACCCCGGTCATAACGGAAATCCGTCTTCCCCGGAAGGGGCGGGGCGGCGCGGGCCGGAGCGCCCCTTCCGGGACTTCCCGGAAAGGCGGTTCCCCCGTCCCGTGGCTTGCGGCCCTGGAGGACCTCCTCAGGGACGGCAAGGCGACTTTTCCTCTCGACGCCCTGGACTGGGGGGCCTGCACGCCCTTCCAGGAGAAGGTGCTCCGGGAACTCGCCCGGGTTCCCCTGGGAAAGGTGATCTCGTACGGGGCCCTGGCGAGGCGCGCCGGCGTTCCCCGGGCCGCCCGGGCGGTGGGCGCCGTCATGGCCTGGAACCCCTTTCCCCTGGTCCTTCCCTGTCACCGGGTGGTCCGGTCGTCCGGGGAAACGGGACGGTACGGCGGGGGGGAGGCGATGAAGCGGGCCCTCCTGAAGCGGGAGGGGGTTCGGATCGACGGCGCCGGGAGGGTGGATCCGGCCCATAGAATCGAGTGAGCGCATGGAACCGGTGAGACGCCCCTCGTTGAGAAGGGATCTTCAGGCCGTCCGGGCAACGGTCGAAGGGAGGTCCTGCATCGCCTTCCACGACCCCCTGCAGCTTGCCGGCGGCTCCTTCGCCCTGGACCAGCGGGCGCTCGTTCTCCTGGAACTTCTGGACGGTACGAACGACCTCAGGGACGTCCAGGCGGCATTGATGCGCCGGCAGGGGGGGGTGATCGTGCCCATGGAGGACCTGGAACGGTTCGTTCTCGAACTGGACCGGAACTATCTTCTCGACAGCGACCGGTTCCGCGGGAAGATGGAGGCCCTCCGGGAGGAATACCGCCGGAGGGAGGACCGGGAGCCCAGCCATGCGGGCCGCTCCTACACCGGGGACGGCGAGGCCCTCGCCCGGTGGATCGGGGAAACGGAGAGGGGACTGCCCCCGGTCTCGCCGGGCGGATCGCCGGAGGGCGCCGTCGCCGGCGTCGTGGCCCCCCACATCGACATCCAGGTGGCGGCGGCCGTGTACGTGGACCTCTACCGGCGGCTCCGGAACGGGGCCTGGGACGTGGTCCTTGTTCTCGGGATCGATCACCGGGGGCAGGAGGGGCTGTACTCCGTTTCGACGAAACATTACCGGACCCCCCTGGGGACCCTGAAGGCCCACCGGGAGTTCATCTCCCGGCTTGCCGCCTCCGTCCCGCCGGGAACCCTCGCCCCCGACGACTTCGGCCACCGGATGGAGCACTCCATCGAATTCCAGGCCCTGTTTCTCCGATATTACCTCGGCGGGGAAACCCCCGTCATTCCCGTTCTGTGCGGGGGCATCCACGAGTTCCTGGTCCGGGGGACCGACCTCACCGCCGACCCCCGGTTCGAGGGGATGGCGGCGGCCGTCGAGGGGATCCTGAGGGAGCGGGGGGAGCGGGCGCTTGTCGTCGCGGGGGCCGATCTCGCCCACGTGGGGATGAAGTTCGGCCATGGCCGGCCGGCGTCCCTCCTCTTGGAGGAGGCACGGCGGAACGACCGGGAGATTCTCGCCGCCCTGGAGCGGGCGGACACGGCGGCCGTCTTCGGGAACGCACGCCGGACGGGGGACCGGTTCAACACCTGCGGCCTGCCCGCGCTGCTCCTCCTGTCCCGGCTTCTCCGGGGATGCCGGGGGACCCTCCTCGCCCACGAAACCTACGACGAGCGGGCGACGGAAAGCGCCGTCACCTACGGGTCCATGGTCTTCACCGCTTCCTGATCCGCGACGATGCCGCGCCCCTTGGGGCTCTTCGCCTGCTCGGGAAAACATGGCGGGACGTTGTTTCCGTAGCCCGGCCCTTCAGGGCCGGCGGCGCCTTGCGGGAAACGATCCCCTTGGAGGGTCGCGGACGGTTTCCCGGCTCAGGAACCGCTTTTCGACGGTTCCAGTTTTCTCGCTCCACTGCAACACCGCAACGCGCCCTTCGGGCTTCGGAGCGGTGTTGCGGGCGCTCCGCTTCGAAAGGAACCGTAAGCGAAAAGGCGCTTATTCGCCTCCAAAGCCGTCCCGCGCCCCTCTGCGGCGATTTTCCTCGTAAAGAACCTTGAAATGTAGTCCGGGGCTTCAGCCCCGGTTGGAACATGGAAAGCCGTTTGACATGGCTGTTCCCGGGGATCGCGGACGTTTTTCCGGCTCAGGAACCGCTTTTCGACGGTTCCGATTTTCTCGCTCCACTGCAACACCGCAACGCGCCCTTCGGGCTTAGGAGCGGTGTTGCGGCCGCTCCGCTTCGAAAGGAACCGTGGGCGAAAAGGCGCTTATTCGCCTCCAAAACCGTCCCGCGCCCCTCTGCGGCGATTTTCCGCGTAAAGAACCTTGAAATGTAGTCCGGGGCTTCAGCCCCGGTTGGAACATGGAAAGCCGTTTGACATGGCTGTTCCTCGGGTCGCGGACGGTTTTCCGGCTCAGGAACCGCTTTTCGACGGTTCCGATTTTCTCGCTCCACTGCAACACCGCAACGAGCCCTTCGGGCTTCGGAGCGGTGTTGCGGGCGCTCCGCTTCGAAAGGAACCGTGAGCGAAAAGGCGCTTATTCGCCTCCAAAGCCGTCCCGTAACCCCCGTCGATCGTCCCCGGTATGGAAACATATCGCGGGAAGGTGTTTTCGTGGCTGGCACGTCGAAGGCCACCGGCCCTGAAGGGCCGGACTACGTGGGACAAATACCGGCCGGTACAGGCTCAATCTCTTGTAAATCTTAAATGCAGTCCGGCCCTTCAGGGCCGGCGGCGTGAAAGAGGCCGGAACGGCGGGGGAAGGGTAACGCATCAAACGGGCTTTTTGCACAGCCGTCCTTCACAGGTCGAATTCTGCGACGAGGACGGTGTGGTCCGAGGGCTTCTCTGCCCGCCGGGGGTCGAGATCGATGCGCGCCCCGGTGGATTTCGCCGCCAGGGGCGCCGTGGCGAGGATGTGGTCCACCCGCCAGCCGAGTCCCCGGTCCACGGACCCGCGGACGCGGTAATCGAAGAACGTATACTCGTTCGCCTTTCCGGGATGATGCTTCCGGAACACGTCGACAAGGCCCCAGGCGCACAGGCCGTCGAAGGCCTCCCAGACCTCGGAGGTGAAGTCCACGTGGCCGCGCAGGCGCTTCGGGTCGTGAACGTCGATTTCCTCCCGCGCCACGTTCAGATCGCCGCAGCACACGAGGGGTTTCCCGGGGTCGCCGTGCCGGTCGAGCAGGGACCGGATACGGTCGAACCATGCGATCTTGTAGGCGAAGTCGGGATGCTCCCGGTCCTTCCCCTGGGGAACGTAGCAGTTGACGACCGTCATCTCCGGAAAAACCACCCGGACCAGGCGGTCTTCATCGGGCGGGCCGGTATCGTCGATGCCGAAGGAGACCTCCGAGGGGGCGACGAGGGACGCGACCGCCACGCCGTTGTAGCTCTTTCCCCCCCGGTACACGATGTGGTATCCGATTCCGCGGAACGCCTCCGCTGGAAAGAGGGCGTCCTGCACCTTCGTTTCCTGCATGCACAGAATGTCCGGCCTTTCCTTCTCCAGCCACGGAAGGACGACGTGCATCCTGGAGCGGATGGAATTGACGTTGTACGTACCGATCCTGAAACGTCCCACGGGGACCTCCTTTGTCCTTCTTCACGACCCGCCGTGCTTGCGGCAGGCCCCGGAAAACATCCGTGAAAGGATACCATGAATTTCCCTTGACAGGTATCCCCCTTTTTCTTAAGGTTCCGTGAAATACAGGGGGCGCAAGATCCGGGAACAAGCGAATGGGAACGCTTGACCCGCCGTCACGGCGGGACCGGGGGTCTTTTCGCCCGGATCGGGGGTCGGGAAATGACCGGCGACGAGGAAAACAGGAGAAAGCGCAGGAAAAGAAGGACCGCCGTGGCGGCCTTTGTGATCTTCTGCGCCGTTGCGGTCGCCGGGATCCTTTTCTACAGAGCCTACAGCCGGACCCACATCTCCACCGACGACGCCTTCGTCGACGGCAGGATCCACGTCGTGTCCTCCAAGGTTCCCGGGACGGTTCAGGAGATTTTCGTGGAGGACAACCAGTTTGTCCGGCCCGGCGACCTGCTTCTCGAAATCGACGACAGGGACTACGAGGTGCGCGTCCGGGCGGCCCGTTCCGAGGTGGACGCCGAAAAGGCCCGGCTGGTGGAGATCGGCACGAGGATCGACGTCGTGAAGAACCAGCTTGCCGAGATCGGGTTTCGCGTGGAGGCGGCAAAGGCCCAGCTACGCCTCCAGGAAGCAAGTTTCCGCCAGGCCGTGGCGGACTTGAAACGGGCGGAAGCCCTTTTTTCCAAGGACATTCTGCCTGAGGATTCCTACGAAAAGTCGAAAACGGCGCATGCCGTTGCCGCCGCCCGGGTGGAGGAGGCGAAAAAACAGCTCGACCAGGGAGAGGCGGCGCTCCTGACCCAGGAATCGCTCATTCTCCAGACCGAGTCGTCGTACCGGGCCCAGGAATCGACGGTGCGGCAGAAGGAGGAGGACCTTAAGGCGGAGGAGCTGAAAAAGAGCTACACGAAGATCTACGCCCCCTCCGAGGGATACGTCACGAAACGCTCGGCGGAACGGGGAACCCGGGTCAAGGAGGGGCAGGCCCTCCTGGCGGTGGTCTCCCTGGAGGACATCTGGGTGACGGCCAACTACAAGGAAACCCAGCTGGCGGACGTGAGGCCGGGACAGCGGGTCAGATTCCGCGTGGACACCTATCCCGGGAAGACCTTCGAGGGGACGGTGGACAGCATCATGGCCGGCACGGGATCCGTCTTTTCCCTCTTTCCCCCTGAAAACGCCACGGGCAACTACGTCAAGATCGTCCAGCGGATCCCCGTGAAGATCCGGATCGACCGGGAGAACCGCGCCTCCCACGTCCTGCGGGTGGGAATGTCGGTGGTTCCCACCATTCTCGTCGACAGCGAAAAGCGGGCGGGGGGATGAACGAAGCCCCGAACAAATGGATGATCGCCCTCACCGTGATGCTCCCCACGCTCATGGTGATCGTCGACAGCTCCGTCGTCAACGTGGCCCTTTCTCATATCCGGGGAAGCCTTTCCGCCGGCATCGACGAGTCCACCTGGTCGATCACGTCCTACCTCGCCGCCAACGCCGTCGTCATCCCCCTGACGGGGTGGCTGAGCCGTCTCGTGGGCAGGAAGCGGTACCTGATCCTGTCCATCATTCTGTTCACGATGAGTTCCCTTTTCTGCGGAATGGCCTGGAACATCGAAAGCCTGGTGTTCTTCCGGGTTCTCCAGGGGCTGGCGGGCGGGAGCCTTCAGCCCATTTCCCAGTCGGTGCTCCTCGAGTCCTTTCCCCGCTCCCAGCACGGGATCGCCATGGCGATCTTCGGAGGCGGGGTCATGTTCGGCCCCATCATCGGGCCTCTCCTCGGCGGGTGGATCACGGACAACTGGAGCTGGCACTGGATCTTCTTCGTCAACGTGCCCATCGGAATCGTGTGCGTCCTGCTCACCCTGATGTTCGTCTTCGACCCTCCGTACATGAAACGGATGAAGATGAAGATCGACTACCCGGGGCTCATCACGCTCGCCTTCTGGGTGGGGGCACTCCAGATGATCCTCGACCGCGGCCAGGGAAAGGACTGGTTCTCCTCGGGATTCATCGTCAGCCTCGCCGTGGTTTCGTTCGTGGCGTTCGGGCTCTTCCTCATCCTGGAATATTACGGGGAGACTCCCGTCGTCGACCTCCACGTCCTGAAGAACCCCTCCTTCGCCATCGGAACGGCGGTCATGTTCTTCGTGATGATGAATCTTTTCGGGAGCATCGTCCTGCTTCCCGTCTATGTCCAGAACCTCATGGGATACACGGCGTTCCTGGCGGGCCTCGTCCTTGCGCCGGGAGGGATTTCCAGCCTCATCGCCATGCCCGTCGCCGGGATTCTCGTCTCCCGGATGAACCCGAAACTGATCGCGGCGACGGGGATCCTTCTCGTTTCCTATTCCACGTATCTCATGTCCCGGTTCACCCTGGACGCGGATTTTTACTCCATCCTCTGGCCCCGGGTGGTCATGGGCGTCGGCATGGGGTTCACCTTCATTCCCCTCACGACCCTCACCCTCTCCCACCTTCCCAGGGAAATGATGACCAACGCCACATCGATCTACAACCTGGTCCGGAACATCGGCGGGAGTTTCGGTGTCGCCATCGCCGCCACGATCCTGACCCGGAGGGCCCAGTTTCACCAGGCCCGGATGACGGAGCACCTGACTCCTTTCGATTTTTCCTACCTCAGCGAGGAAGGGGAGATTTCACGGATTCTGGACGTCCAGGGAGCGGGTTCCTGGTTTGCCGGGGAAGGAGGGGGGGGAGTCATTTACGAGCAACTCCTGCGGCAGTCCTCCATGTTTTCCTTCAACGACGTGTTCTTTTCCCTTTCCGTGGCCCTCGTTCTCATGGTGCCCCTCGTTTTCCTGATGAAGCACGGCGACCACGGGGACGAACCGGCGATCCCGCCGGCGGAGTAAGGAAAGGAACGGGGCCTTCCCGTTTACTGGAAAAGGTCTTTCCCGTTTCGCTCGAGAACGCGGGCACAGGCCTCGACGATGTCCCTGTCGTAGAGGATCCCCTTTTTCCCCTCCACCTCCTCGAGGGCCTTTTCCAGACCCATGGCGGGCCGGTAGGGGCGGTGGGAGGCCATGGCGTCGATCACGTCGGCCACGGCGATGATGCGCGCCTCGATGCAGATGGCGTCCCCCGCGAGCCCCTGGGGATACCCCGAGCCATCCATTCTTTCATGGTGCTGGCGGACGATCTCCGCTATGGGCCAGGGGAATTCGATGTCCTTGAGAATGTCGAAACCCGCTTCCGGGTGGATCCGGATCAGGTCGTGCTCGATCCGGGAGAGCCTCCCCGGCTTGGTGAGGATTTCCGAGGGGACGTTGATCTTCCCGATGTCGTGGACCAGCCCCGCGAGCCGGATCCCGTCCATCATCTCGCCGTCGAGCCCCATTTCAATTCCGATCATGCAGGCGAGCTGGGTCACCCGCTTCTGATGGCCCGCCGTGTAGGGGTCCCGCATTTCGAGGGCCCTCGAAAGGACGCTGATGGCGTCCTCCAGGCTTCTCTTGAGGAGACAGAAACTCTGCCGGAGTTCCTCTTCCATCTTGGCCCTCCGGGCGATGTTCTCCCGTTCCCGGAGGAGCCTTTTCAACCGGATGATCATTTCCTTGAGACTGACCGGCTTCTGCACGAAGTCGCTCGCCCCGTCGGCGATGACGTCCTCGAAGACGTAATCCTCGACGAATCCGGTCATGACGATGACGTCCGCGGAGAACTTCGCCCGGATCGCCCGGGTCAGTTCGATCCCGTTCATCCCCGGCATGGCGATGTCGGTGATCACCACGTCCACGGGCTCCCGCTTGAGGATTTCCAGGGCCTCCTGCCCGTCCCCGGCGGTCTGGCAGGCGTATCCCGCATTCTGGACGGCCCGGTTGACGAGGTTCCGTATGGGCTGTTCATCGTCGACAACGAGTACCCTTGTTTCCCGGGAAATCGGCTTTTCCATGGCTCCGCCTTTCTATAACGATCGACCGTTGACGGCCGGGACTGCAAAAGACAACGCTTCCCATCTTCCGCCGTTCCTTTCCCCGGCTTTGATATCTTCTCCCATATTCAAAAAAAACACCCGTTCTGTCAAGGTTTATAACACAGAAGTTAAAGAAACCGTTCCACGCCGGGTTTCCCCCCGGTGCCGGGCTTGACTCTTTCCCGGGGATCGCCTAAGGTACGCTCCTGTTTCGTTCAAGAGAAAGAAAGGAACCGTTGCGGCCGGCCGTGAAAAAAGACACCCTCTCATCCGATGCCATCCTGCTCGTCGCGGCCCTCATCTGGGGGTTCGCCTTTGTGGCCCAGCGGGTGGGAATGGCATACATCGGGCCTTTCCTGTTCAACGGCGTCCGTTTCGCCCTGGGATGCCTGGTGCTCCTTCCCCTCCTCCGCCGCCGCGGGAATACGGCGGGGGATCCCGGTTCCCGGAACGGGAAAGGGATCGTCGGGGGAAGTCTCCTGGCGGGGCTCCTCCTTTTCGGCGGCGCCTCCCTCCAGCAGGCGGGGATCGTTTATACGACCGCCGGGAAGGCGGGTTTCATTACCGGGCTTTACGTGGTCATGGTTCCGTTCCTGGGACTCTTCTGGGGCCAGCGGACCCATGCCGGGACCTGGGCGGGCGCCCTCCTTGCGGCGGCGGGGCTGTATTTTCTCAGCGTCACGGAAGGACTGGTCATGGCCCGGGGGGACTTTCTCGTTTTCCTCGGGGCCCTCTTCTTTGCCGGCCATGTCCTCGTCATCGGGTGGCTCTCCCCGAGGATGGATTCGATCCGTCTCGCCGTGATCCAGTTCGCCGCCTGCTCCGTCCTCAGCCTCGCGGTGGCGGCGCTCACCGAGCCCGTTGTCCCGGAAAACCTCCGGGGCGCGGTTCCGGCGATCCTCTACGGGGGGGTCCTGTCCGTCGGGATCGCCTACACACTCCAGGTGGTGGGGCAAAGGAAGGCTCCTCCCGCCCACGCGGCCATTCTTCTCAGCCTGGAGTCGGCCTTCGCCGCCCTGGGAGGGTGGCTGCTCCTGGACGAGATCCTCTCGCTCCGCCAGTTCGCCGGATGCGCCCTCATGCTTGCAGGAATGCTCCTTTCCCAGTTGTGGACCCACATGGCCGGATCCGGACGGCAGTCCTTTCCTTCTTCCGGCCTTGTCGAGTGACGCCTTTCCGGACAACATCTCACTGAACGATTGAAATCTTCGCCGATCTCGGATACCCTGAAAACATCGCCGGGTGTCCGGGCACATCCGGCGCCCGGGAATCTCCCCGGGACGGTTCCATCGCCTTCCTGTTCCTGCCCTTTTCTCCGTGCGGCTCCGCTCTCCCTTTTTCCCGCTGGTCCCTTCCGTCAGGGGAGTCCCGGTTCCACCGGGTTCGGAGTCCGTCATCTTTCTGTCCCTGATTGTTCGAAACGACTTCATCATGCTGCGGGAAGGGGGTCCTCATGTCGCACGTCGTCGAGTCACCGGAAGAAAGGGAAGGGAAGAGGGAGAAACGGACGGAGCTTTCCGGGCGGAAGCGGCCGGCGGCGGCCGGTCCCATGGCGGGCGAGGAGGATCTCCGGACGATCCTGGAGGGATCCCCCATCCCCCGTTTCGTCATCGACCGGAACCATCACGTCGTCCACTGGAACAGGGCCCTGGAGGAGATGAGCGGCATCCCCGCCGGCGAGGTGATGGGAACGCGGAACCACTGGCGGGCCTTCTACGACCGGAAACGGCCCTGCATGGCCGATCTGCTGGTGGAACAGCAATACCAGGAGGTCGAGCGGTGGTACGGGGGAAAATGCAGATCCTCCCGCCTGGTTCCCGAGGCGTTCGAGGCGGTCGATTTCTTCCCGGCCCTGGGAAAGAGAGGGAAGTGGCTTCGATTTACGGCGGCCACCCTGAGGAACCGGGAGCGGGAAGTGGTCGGAGCCATGGAGACCCTCGAGGACATCACGGAACAGCGGCTTGCGGAAACGGCCCTCAAGGGGAGCGAACAACGTCTCAAGGCCGTTCTGGAGGGATCCTCCATCCCGACCTTCGTCATCGGGCTGGACCACAACGTGATCTATTGGAACCGCGCCCTGGAGGAGATGAGCGGCATCCGGGCCGGCGACATCGCCGGCACGAACCAGCACTGGAGGGCGTTCTACAGGAATGAACGGCCCTGTATGGCCGACCTTCTGGTGGACAACGTCCTCGAGGAAATCCCCCGGTGGTACGTGGGAAAATATGAAAAGTCGTCCCTTGTCGCGGACGCCTTCGATGCCGTGGATTTCTTCCCCGATCTCGGGGAAGGGGGAAAATGGCTCCGCTTCACCGCCGCGGCCCTCCGGGACGCAGGGGGCGTCCTTTTCGGGGCCATGGAAACCCTGGAGGACATCACCGGGCGGAAGCGGGCCGAGGAGGCTCTCATCGAAGGCGAGCGGCGCCTGGAGGCCATCGTCGAGGGCTCTCCCATTCCGACCTTCATCATCGGCCGTGACCACCGGGTGATCCACTGGAACCGGGCCCTCGAAGTACTGAGCGGAATCGTGGCGAAGGATGCCGTGGGAACCAGGAAACACTGGGAGGCGTTCTACAACCGGGAGCGGCCCTGCATGGCCGACCTCCTGGTGGATGACCGCCTCGATGAGATTCCGCCGTGGTACACCGGGAAGTACCGGAAATCCGGCATGATTCTAGACGCTTACGAGGCGGTGGATTTCTTCCCCGATCTCGGGGAAGGGGGAAAATGGCTCCGGTTCACCGCCGCCCCCCTTCGGGACTCGAAGGGAACGATCTTCGGCGCCATCGAGACCCTGGAAGACATCACCGAGAGGAAACAGGCGAGCGAGGCGCTCCAGCAGAGCGAACAGCGACTCAAATCCATCCTGGAGGGCTCTCCCATCCCGACCTTCATCATCGGGAGGGACCACCGCGTTCTATACTGGAACCGGGCCATGGAAAATCTGACGGCCGTGAAATCGGTCGACGCCATAGGGTCGAGGAAGCACTGGGAAGTTTTTTACGGGGGGGAACGGCCCTCCATGGCCGACCTTCTCGTGGACGACCTTCTCGATGAAATCCCTCCCTGGTACGTGGAAAAGTACCGTTCCTCCGAATTGATGGAAAACGCCTACGAAACGACGGAATATCTTTCGGGCCTCGGGGAGGGGGGAAAATGGCTCCGTTTCACCTCGGCGACGCTCCGGGACGCCCGGGGGACCCTCTTCGGCGCCATCGAGACGGTGGAGGACATCACCGCCCTGAAGCTCGTCGAGGTGGCCCTGAAGGAAAAGGAAAAGAGATACCAGGAGCTGAGCATCACCGACGGGCTTACCGGCCTGCACAACCTGAGGCATTTCTATGCCCAGATCAAGGGGGAGATCGAGCGGTCCAACCGCTACAAGCACCCGCTCTCCCTTCTTCTTCTCGACATCGACGATTTCAAGGCATTCAACGACACGTTCGGCCACCTGGAAGGGGACAAGGTGCTCACCCGCATGGGGCAGGTCATCCGGAGATGCCTCCGGAAAATCGACTCGGCGTACCGGTACGGGGGGGAGGAATTCACCGTGGTTCTTCCGGAAACCCGGGGCCAGCCCGCGACGGCCCTGGCCGAGAGGATCCGGAGGGAATTCTCCCAGGAGGCGTTCGTTCCCGAACCGGGGCGGAAGGTGGCGAAGACGGTGAGCCTGGGCGTGACCGAGTACATTCCCGGAGAGGAGCTTTCCAGTTTCCTGAAACGGGCGGACGACAGCATGTACCGGGCCAAGAAGGCGGGAAAGAACCGGGTTCACTTCAACCGGATGGAAGCATCCACCTTCCTCCATCCCGCCTATGACGGGAAAGGGGAGGCGTGAGGGAGGCCCCGGCCGCCCTCCGTTTTCCGGCCGCCTTTGCGTCCGTCGAAAGATCCTCGATCATGACGACCGATCCTCCCCCGAAAGATGCGCGACATTCGGGGTTGGAGTTCCGCGATTTTGTGTCCTTCGATCAGCCGGGCCCCCGGTGCCGGAGACGATGCCCCGGTGAACCATCGAGAAATTCGTCCCTGAGTTTCCGTTGAAACTCCCGTCGCATCCCTTTTTCAAGGACCGGCGGGTTCAATGAAGCGTGTCCGGACTCCGGGACGTTCGGACCGCCGGCGGACAACCCTGCCGCGAACCCGGGCCGCCTCCATCCCTCCGTACAACGCTTGCGACTCCTCCCTGCCGCCGTGACGGGATCCGGGATCACGCCTGAAATCCGGAGCGGTCTTCGCGGGGGCGGGCCGGAAAGCGGGGAGGTGGCGAAAAAGGCACTTGACGGCATCAGGTCCATGGCGGTAAACGGACTTTTTTAAACGCCGGCGGCAAAAAACGGGAGATGATCCGTATCGGTTGCGGTCGTCTCGTTCTTCATCCCGCCCGGAGCGGGATCAGCGGCCGCCGGATGATGAATGACAGGGGAAACGAAGAATGTTGCGTGAATCCGTCGCACAGGAGTTGCGGCATATTGTAGGAGAAGGGAACTACCTCGACTCCCGGGAGGATCTCCTGAGTTATTCCTATGACTCCTCGGTGGAAGAGGCCGTTCCGGAGGCGGTCCTGTTGCCGTCGACAACGGAACAGATATCGGAGATCATGAAAACGGCGTGCCGGGAGGCGATCCCCGTAACTCCCCGCGGCGCGGGGACGAATCTCAGCGGGGGAACGATTCCCGTGAACGGGGGCATCGTGCTCGCCCTGACGCGGATGGACAGACTGGTCGAGCTGAACAGGGAGGACAGATATGCCGTCGTTCAAGCGGGATGCGTCAACCTGAAGCTTCAGAATGAAGCGAAGAAGGCCGGTCTCTTCTATCCCCCGGATCCGGCCTCCTGGTCGGTCAGCACCCTGGGAGGCAACGTCGGTGAGAATGCCGGCGGCCCCCGCGGCGTCAAGTACGGTGTCACAAGGGATTGGATTTTAGGGCTCAAGGTCGTCCTGGCCGACGGAAGGATCATCGCCGCCGGCGGCGTCACCACGAAAAACGTTACGGGAATCGATCTGATCTCCCTCTTCACCGGTTCCGAGGGCTGTCTGGGAATCGTGACGGAAGTAACGGTGAAGCTGCTGCCCCTTCCTTCCTGCCAACGGAGCATTCAGGCGTTTTATCCCCGGCTGGACGGGGCCGGCGCCACCGTCGCCCGTATCATCGGTTCGGGCATCGTTCCCGTGGCACTGGAGCTGATGGACCGGGTCGTCGTCAATCTGATCGAGGATTCCGCCCGGATCGGTCTTCCCCGGGATGTCGAGGGGACCCTACTCATCATGGTGGATGGCGAGGAGGAGGTGTGCCAAAGGCAGGCGGAACTTATTGAAACGATCTGCAGGGAGGAAGGCGCCCTGGATGTTCAGGTGTCGCGGTCGTCCGCGGAGGAGGAAAAGCTGTGGGCGGGCCGTCGCAGCGCCTTCGGCGTCGTGTCGCGCAGGAGACCCACGTGCGTGCTGGAAGACTGCACGGTTCTCGTAAGCAACCTGGTGGAGATGATCAGAGGGATCGTCGCGATCGGGAAGAAATACAACCTGCTCATCGGAGTCCTGGCCCATGCGGGTGACGGGAACACACACCCCATGATTCTGACGGACAAAAGGGACAGGGAGGAATGGAAGCGCGTGGAGAAGGCCGTTGTCGAGATCTTTCAGCTTGCCGTGGCGCTTCGCGGAACCCTGTCCGGGGAACACGGCATCGGCCTGTCGAAAAAGCCGTTCCTGCCTTTGATCATGAACGAAGACGCCAGAAAACTCATGGCGGAGATTAAATCGGTCCTCGATCCCGGGGGAATCCTGAACCCCGGGAAATTTATCGGGCCGTAGGCGGCTCCCCGGCGGAACAGGACGGAGGGTCCCCCAATGAAACAAACTGCGCAGCTTCTCAGCGACGCGACGGTCGAACATATCCATCATTGTGCCAGATGCGGTTTGTGCCTGGATGCATGTCCGGTGTACCGCGAAATGCGCGTCGAATCGCACAGCCCCCGGGGAAAGGTTCAACTGGCACGGCATATCATCAACGGAAATCTCGAGATCACCGATCGGATGAAGGACATTCTCTTTTCGTCCTGTCTTCTCTGCGGGTCCTGCGTTGCGGCATGCCCCAGCGGGGTGCGTCAGAGCGCCCTGTTTTCCGGGCTTCGCTGGCGGGCCGCCCAGCGTTGCGGGCTCGGCTTTGCGAAGAAGCTCTTCTTTCAGGTCCTTGCCAGGGAACGGTTGATGCATCAAACGACGCGGCTCGGCAGGCGGGTCCGGGAAATGCTGCGTCTCACCGGTATGGAAGAAAAGATGAAAGCAGGCAACCTTCCGGTGGGTCATGTCCCTCCCATGAATGCAACGCCGTTCAACAGGGAATACGGAGGCGTGATCGTGCCGTCCGGCGGGATCAACGCCCGCGTTCTCTATTTCCACGGCTGCGCCACCAATTACGTCTTCGGGGATATCGGCGTTGCGGCGACATCCATTCTCCGGCGCATGGGGGTCCGCGTCGAGATTCCGAAGCATCAGCCCTGCTGCGGTCTTCCCATTTTTCTTTCCGGCGACCGGGAAACGTCCCTTGCGTGCATCCGGGAGGTGATGGAACAGTTCGTTCGGGACGATGTGGATGCCGTCGTGGTGGACTGCGCAACCTGCGGTTCCGCCCTGAAGAATGAATATCCGCACATTCTCAGGGAACTTCGCGATCTCGGGGAGAATGTCGATGACGGTCTCGTGAAGGCGGCGGAACGCCTTTCCTCGCTGACGATGGACATCTCCGAATTCATCGATGCCCACAGGGATTGGATGCCGGCGTTTTCGCCGGCGCATGGGAAAAAGGTCAGAGTGACCTACCATGATCCATGCCATCTGTTGCGGGGGCAGGGGGTGGGCGTTCAACCGCGGCGTCTTCTCGCGATGCTTCCCGCCGTCGACTTCGCGGAGATGGATGAAGCCGGCCGGTGCTGCGGCGGCGGCGGAGAGTTCCAGCTGGAGTACGGAGACGTCTCGGCCTTGATCACCGGTCGAAAAATAGAGAATATCCGCCGGTCTGAAGCGGACATCGTCGCAACGGGGTGTCCCGGGTGCAACATCACCATCGGGGCCCATCTGAAAAAGATCGGCGCCGTTCGCGTCCTCCACCCCGTGCAGTTGATTCACATGGCGCTCGAGGGCGCAGCGGACTTCAACGAATCAAAATAATCCGCGGGCCCGATCAGGGTCGGTTCCGGGGTTCATTCCGTGCACCGCCCCGGAAAGAAATCCTCGCCTTCCCGAAAACAGTCTGGTACACTTCACCTGTTTGCCTGAAAGGACCGGACGACGGTTTCGCTTCCGGTCATGACGGGGCCAAGGGGAGGGAGGGAACAGGATGTTGAGAAGAACCGTGCGGGGGCCGATCGTTGCGGCGGCCCTTTTTTTTGCATGCCTTGCCATGGCCGTCTTTCCGCAGGCGTCCGCCGCCGCTCCCCCCGGTGAGAGGAGCGTGTTCAGCGAAATCCAGTCGTTCCTTCATGATCTGGCCTACAGCTTCAAAAGGATATTCGTCCGGGGCGGGGAATCTCTCCCCTATGTCGTCCTGGAAGGCCACGATTCCGTCGTCTGGGCCGTCGCCTTCGATCCCGGCGGGAATCTCCTCGCGTCGGGGGGGGCGGACAACAAAATTATCCTGTGGGACATCCCTTCGGGGACGAAGAGGAAAGTCCTGGAAGGCCACGACAATACCATCACCTGTCTTGCCTTCGGCCCCGACGGAAAAACCCTGGTCTCCGGCGGGTACGACAGGACGGTGATCCTCTGGGACGTGGAGACGGGAACGGCCGTCCGGAAGTTCGAAGGCCACGGGGACTGCATCCGCGCCGTGGCCGTTCATCCCTCCGGGGCCCTCATCGCCTCGGCGGGGATGGACCGGAACATCATCCTGTGGAACCGGGAGGATGGATCGATCCGGAAGCGGTTCGAAGCGAAGGACCAGCTTTATTCCCTTGCCTTCCACCCCGGTGGAAAAATTCTGGCGTCGGGGGGAATGGATCTTAACGTCACCCTTTGGGACCTGGACACCCTGGAGCCTAAGGACGTCCTGAAGGGACACTCGGGGTGGGTCATGTCCCTGTCGTACAGTTCCGACGGGGTTCTTCTCGCCTCCGGGGGGATGGGGCATCAGGTCCTCCTGTGGGACGTCCCCTCGGGAAAACGCCTTCACACCCTGGAAGGTCACGACGGCGCCGTCACTTCCGTCTCCTTCGGCCCCTCCTACCGCCTGGCCTCCGCCGGGGACGACCAGCACCTGATCCTGTGGGACGCCGTCGAGGGCGTTCCCCTGAAAACGTACGCCACCGCCTACGACTACATCCTGTCCGTGTCCTTTCACCCCTCGGGGAAATGGGTGGCCACGGGAAACGAGGACCGGGCGGTGCTTCTCTTTGACGTGACAAAGTGATATCATCGGAGCAAAGGAACCCTCCGCGGCCGGGGCGGTCCTGTCCCGTTCCGGAGGCGGAGCCGATGCCCATGTGGAGAAAAACCCGATTCCTCCTCTTCGTTTTCGCCTGGTGCGCCCTGGGGTGCCTGGCCTCGTGCACCGGAAAAGCCCCTCCCGCCGATCCCCGCGAGGCGGTGACGGGGTATCTGGAGGCGTTTTTTTCCGGATCGACGGAGGATCTCCGATCCTATCTCCCCGCCGGCATGCCGGCCCCGCCGCCGGAACAGGCAACCTTCGAGACGAGGTTTCTCCGGAGGTACCTCGCCCGTCTCGCCTCCTTTCAGGTGGAGGACGTCTCCCTTTCGGGAGACCGGGCAAGGGCCCGGGTGGCCGTCACGGAGCCGGATTTCGCGGCCATCCTGCGGGAGATCGAAGGGGCCCTCTGTCCGGAACGTTTTCCGGAGAATGACCTGGAAGTCCTTCCCTTCGTCAGCGGGGTGCTCGGGTCCTTCGCCGCGAAATACCGGAACGAAGGCGTTCCCGGAAGAACGTACCGGACATGGCTGGACCTCCGCCGGGAAGGGGACGTCTGGAAAATCGTCCCCGACGGGACCGGGGAAGAAAGGCATGAATAAGGACTTCGATATCCTCATCCTCGGGGGCACCGTCTTCGACGGTTCCGGGAATCCCGGCGTGCGGGCCGATGTCGCCGTCATCGGCGACAAGATCGCCCTCGTCGAGGCCTCCCTGGAAGGCCGGTCCGCCGAAAAGGTGATCGATGCCAGGAATCTTGCCGTGGCGCCGGGATTCATCGATCCCCACAGCCACACGGACGTGGAACTCCTCGTGAATCCCCGGGCGGAAAGCAAGGTCCGGCAGGGCGTGACGACGGAAGTCGCCGGCAACTGCGGTTTCACCACCTTTCCCCTGAACCCTCTCAACTTCGAAAAAACCAGCGTTTACCTGAAGGAAAAATACAACCTGGACCTGAACTGGTCGGACGTGGAGACGTTTTTCCTCCGGCTCCGGGAAAGGGGCATGGCTGTCAATTACGCGACCCTCGTCGGCCACGGGAACGTCCGGGGGGTGGTGCTCGGGATGGACGACCGCTGCGCCACGGGGGACGAGATCGAGAGGATGCGGGTCATCGTCCGCAAGCACATGGAGGCCGGCGTTTTCGGCCTGTCCAGCGGTCTCATCTATACGCCCGGGTGTTACGCCGACCGGGAGGAAATCGTCGCGCTCTGCGGGGAGGTGGCCCAGTTCAACGGGATCTACGCCACCCACATGCGCAATGAGAGCGACTCCCTGATCGAGGCGGTGGAAGAATCGATCCACGTGGCCGAGGAATCGAAAGTGAGCCTCCAGATCTCCCACATCAAGCTCGCCTATCCCCGGAACTGGCCCAAGGTCCACCAAGTGCTGTCCAGGGTCTCCCAGGTGGCCCAGGGGGGGGTCAAGATCATGGCGGACCGGTACCCCTACATCGCCACGTCCACGTTTCTGAGTGTTCTCATGCCGCCGTGGCTCCGCAAGGGCTCGACGGAGGAATACCTGTGCAGGCTGAAGGATCCCCAGTACGAAGCCATGATCCAGGAACACGTGAGGGACCAGGAAGTCCGGATCGGGTCCTGGGACACGATCCGGATTTCCTCGGTCGTCACCGAGGAGAACCGGAGATTCATCGGAAAGACCATCGAGGAGGCCGCGAAGGCCCTGGGAAAGGCCCCTTATGAATTCATCCGGGACCTTCTCGTTTCGGAGAAGGACCAGGTGGAGATGATCAATTTTTCCCTCAACGAGGACAATTTCCGGCAGATCATCGTCCATCCCCTTGTGGTGATCGGGTCGGACGGGTGGGCGCTCGCCCCGTACGGGCCCCTGGGGCGGTCGAAGCCACATCCCCGGTCGTACGGCACGTTCCCGAGGATCCTGGGGCGGTACGTCCGGGAGGAAAACATCCTGACCCTGGGCGAGGCGATCCGGAAGATGACCTCCCAGACGGCCTCGAAATTCGGCATCCCACTCCGGGGATGGCTCCGGGCGGGCTTTTTCGCGGACCTCGTCGTTTTCGATCCCGGGACGGTTTCCGATCAGGCGACCTGGGACGATCCGCACCGCTACCCGGCGGGCATCCCCCACGTCATCGTGAACGGGAAAGCCGTCATCGAGGACGGGAACCACACGGGACAACTGCCCGGGAGGATTCTCCTGAAGGAAAAACCGATCCGTCTCGTTTACTGAGGCCGTTCGCTTCCCTCTTTCTTCATGAATGCCGCATTGGGATTGATCTTCTCATCGACGGCGCAGGACGGGCAGTAGTAGAGGGGGATGACGGTGCCGCAGCCCGACCCGGCCAGTTCGAAGTGTTGGCATTTCTCGCAGACGTCCCCGCCGCATCCGGAGCAGGTGAAGAGGACGGCCGTCCCGCCGCAGAAGGGGCATTTCCTTTTTTCCGCCGCCATGGTGCGTTCCTCCTGTCACGTCCGACGGTATCCGTCGCCCCGCCGGGGGATTCTTTTCCCCGGCATCCCTCCGCTACGGTCCATCGGGGTTTTTCCGGGTCAGATCGATTTCCATCCGGTCGCAGATGTCCAGGATCGAGGCGTGGTAGTAGAAGGGGTAGCCGAGCCCGCTGAACAGTTTCTTCATGTTCTCGTTTCTCGAATCGAGAATGATCTCCACCCGGGTGTAGCCCTTTGCCTTCGCGATTCCGACCACCCGCGAGACCATGGCTTTTCCGAGACCCTGTCCATGATAGTCGTCGCGGACGGCGATGGTCAGCTCGGCCCTTCCTTCCCCGTGGTCGAAGTAGCGGCAGACGGCGATGAGGGATTCCCTGCCCTTCTCCTCGATGGAGGCGGCCAGGGCGAAATCCTTTCCGTAATCGATGTGGACCAGGTGGTAGAGCATCTCGGGAGGGAGCCGCTCCAGGTGGGTCAGGAACCGGAAGAAAACCGATTCCGGGGAGAGCCTGCTGAAGATGTCCAGAATGAGGGGACCGTCGCCGGTCCGGATGGGGCGGAGAAGCACGGGCGTCCCGTTTTTCAGGTGAATCCGCTCGTCGTATTCGGAAGGGGGGGGCTGCATGACGGGCCCTCGCGCGAAAGAGGTTTCACATTCCCTATGGAAAAAAGGCACCCCACAGAGCGGCGTACACGATGGCGGGAATCATGTTCCCCACGGGGATCTTCCTGATTTCCATGAGGTTGATCCCGATGCCGACGATGAGGATCCCCCCGGCGGAGGTGATGGTCGTGAGAACGGACGGTTCCTGGAGGAAAAGGAGTTTCGACGCGAGGAGGGTGATGGATCCCTGGACGATGAAGACGGGGAGGGCGGAAAGGGCCACACCGGCGCCCAGGCTCGAGGCCAGGGCGAGGGAAGCCACGCCGTCGAGCATGGCTTTGATGTAGAGCACCCGGGCGTCGCCGGTGGTCCCGTCCTGGATGGACCCGATGACGACCATGGCCCCGGTGATGTACAGGACGGACGCGGTGACGAACCCTTCGGTGAAGGTCCCGGACCGGGAATGGAAAAGGTTGCGGAAACGGTTTCCCAGTGCGGCCATGCCGTCCTCGATCCGGAGAAGTTCCCCCGTGACGGCCCCGAGGAGGACGCACCCGATGGCGGGGATGAGTTCCGAAGCACTCAGGGCCATCTGGACGCCCACGGCCAGGACCGACAGTCCCAGGGCCTGCATGATCGTGGTTTTCAACCGGATGGTGATGCGTCTTCCCGCGGCGAGCCCCAGGGCGCTTCCCGCAAGGATCGCCGCGCTGTTGACGATGGTTCCCGTCATGAAAGGGACTCCGCCGGAATGCCTGCCCTTCCCGTCCTCCCGGCAGGATCGGAGATTTCTTCCCGTCCGGGGTACCGCGAAATCCCCAGTTCCCCGTAAACGGCGAGGTGGTCCGAGACGGGATCCGTCAGGATGGCATGGTTTTCGAAGGAAAAGCAGGGGGATGCAAAAATCCAGTCGAGCCGCCTCATGGACTTCGGGAAGGTCCGAATCGTCCAGTCCCACGGCCGGAAGGTCATCAACCCCGTCCGTCCGGCGAAATCCCGGAGCGTTTCCTCCCGTTCCAGCCATTCGCAGTTGAAATCCCCCATGACGATGAACGGTCCCTTCCCGGCGAGGAGCTTGCCCGCCAGGGCGTCCGCCTGTCTTTTCCTCGTACCGGGCCGGACGAAGTCGAGGTGGACGGAAAGAACGTCCACTTCCCTTTCCGGAATGCCCGGAAGGATGACCGTAGCCAGGACCACCCCCTTGGGGAAGGTGGGGGGGGAGGGGGCGAAGGTGACCGACCGGGACGTTTTCAGAGGGAGACGGGAAATAATGGCCGTCCCGTAGGAGGTTCTCTTCCTCTTCACGTGTTCCCCCAGGACGGCGTAAGGGTATCCCGCCTTTTCGGCAAGGTACCTCACGTGGTCGAAACTTCCGCTCCAGAGGGAAGGGCCGTCCGCCTCCTGCAGTGCGACGATATGGGGACGGACGTCCCTAAGAAGGGCCGCCACGTCGTCCAGGTTCCCCCGGATCGTGTCCTTCCGCTGGAGGACCTGGTGCTTCCCGTCCTTTCTTCCGTGGGCGAGATTCAGGGTCAGAACCCGCAGCGGGAAAAGGGGGCTGCTTTCCGCCGCATCGGCGGACGGGCGGTCTCCGGTGAAACGGATTTCCAATTCCTCTTCCTTCTCCAGCCCATGGGACTGGTGGACGTACCACCGGGCGACCGCGCCGATCCCCGTGAAGGCAAGGGCGTAGAACAGGCGCCTGGCGTGATGCAGTTTCGAAAGTCGTATGGCCATATGGATGGGTTTCCTTATCTTGATGAAATCGTCAAAAGACCAAGTCAACACTTTTTCGAACGGCAAAGGAAAAAGCTCCATAGGCAAGGCGCCCGAATCCCGACGAATGAGGCGTACTGATGGTACGCCGCAGTGAGGAGGGAAGAAGGGCAACACAGCATATGGACTTTTTACGAAGCCGTCTATCTTGAGTCGTTCAGGACCTCAAGGACGATCCTCGCGGCCCGTTCGATGGTTGCTTCCGTGGTGAATCTCCCCGTGGAGAAGCGCAGCGTCCCCCTCGCAAAATCCGCGGGAACCTTCATGGCCTCGAGAACCGGTGAAACGGCCGTGTCCCCTGAATGGCAGGCCGCACCGGCCGAGACGGAGACCCTGTCGAAAAGCCCGGCAAGGAGGACCGTTGATTCCCGGCCCCGGAACCCGAGACTCGCCGTGTTGGGAAGGCGCTTTTCCGGATGGCCGTTCAGCCGGACCCCGTCGCCGAGGACGGAGGACAGGGTATGGACCAGCAGGTCCCGGAATTTTTTCATGAGCCGTCCGTAGGATTCCAGATCCTGGAAGGCCATTTCGCAGGCCTTCCCGAGACCTGCGATGAACGGGACGTTTTCCGTCCCGGGCCGGAAGCCCCTTTCCTGGCCGGCGCCGTGCATGAATTTCTCCAGGACCGTCCCCTCCCGGACATAGAGGGCGCCGATCCCCTTGGGGGCGTAAAGCTTGTGACCGGCGATCGTCAGAAGATCCACCCCCAGGGCCTCCACGTCCGTTTCGATCTTCCCCGCCGACTGGGCGGCGTCGGTGTGGAAGGGAATTCCCCGTTTCCGGGCGATCTTCGAGATCTCCCCGATGGGTTCGATGGTTCCCACCTCGTTGTTCGCGTGCATGATCGAGATGAGGACCGTCTCGTTCGTGACCGCCTCCTCCACCTGTCCCGGGTCGACGAGGCCCGTTTCGTCCACGGGAAGGTGGGTTGTCGTGAACCCGTGCCTTTCCAGGTACCGGCAGACCTCCAGGACGGCGGGGTGCTCGATGGAGGAGGTGACGATGTGCCTTCCCCGGTCGCGGTTCGCCAGGGTGATCCCGCGGATGGCGTGGTTGTTGGACTCGGTTCCGCCGCTGGTGAAGACGATCTCGCCGGGACGGCAATGAAGGAGCGCGGCCACCTGGGACCTGGCCGTCTCGACGGCCCGTTTCGCCCGGATGCCGGCGCCGTATGCGCTGGAGGGATTGCCGAATTCCTCCTCGAGGAACGGCCTCATGGCCCGGAGGACCTCGGGGTCCACGGGGGTGGTGGCGTTGTAGTCCAGGTAGATGGGGGCTGCCATGGCTTCTCAGGGCCTCGCGAGTTTTGCGGCGATGGTCGCCCCGTACCGCCCCTGGAACCGGGCGCCGGCCAGGTCGATTTCCGTCGGCTTGAGGTCGCCTTTGCTGCCGGCGACGGTGGACGCCCCGTAGGGGGAGCAGCCCGACACCATGTCCGTCCTGCTCTGGCCCGTGAAGGTGTACGGGAGTCCCGTGATGACCATCCCGTGGTGGAGAAGGGTGTTGTGGAAACTGAGAATGGTCGATTCCTGCCCGCCGTGGGGCGTTCCCGAACTGGTGAAGACGCTTCCCACCTTGCCCACCAGGGCGGCCTTCGCCCACAGGGACCCCGTGGCGTCGAGGAACTGGCGCATCTGCCCGCACATGTTGCCGAACCGTGTGGGCGTCCCGAAGAAGACGGCGTCCGCCGTCCCGAGATCGGACACGGCCGCCACGGGGATGTGGGAAAAGGACTTCCGGGTTTCCAGGGCCCCCATTTTCTTCAGGATGTCCTCGGAGAGGGTCTCCGGGACCTGCTTCAGTTCGACCTCGGCCCCTTCCACTTCCCGGGCGCCCTCGGCGACGGCCTCGGCCATGCGATAGATATGTCCGTACATGGAATAAAAGACGACGAGCACTTTCATGGCTTCCTTCTCCTTTCCCTGTATGGCCGGATGTTTCACTTCACGAGGCGGACCATCCGCCGGAAACGGTCCCCCTCCCCGACCCGGACGAGTTCGAAGAGGGCCATTTCGACGCTGGACCGGAGCGCCCCCGCGGCGATCGCCTTTTCGATGCCGATCCGGCGGTTCTCCGGCGTCCGGGAAGAAACGCAGTCCTCCACCACCTGCACTTCGTACCCCCGCCGGAGGAGGTCCAGGGCGGTCTGATAGACGCAGATATGGGATTCGATTCCCGTGAGAAGAATCTGTTTCCTTCCCAGGGAATCGAGACGTTTCATGAACCCGCCGTCGCTGCAGCAGCTGAAGGCCGACTTGGCGACGGGATCGAAGGACTCGAAAAGACCGGCGATTTCCGGAATCGTCGGCCCGAGCTTTTCGGGGGTCTGTTCGGTGACGATAACGGGAAGGCCGAATATCCCGGCCCCCTGGATCATGCGGGTCAGGTTCAGGAGCAGGGCCTCCCGGTTGTTCATGGAAAGATACAGGTTTCCCTGGATGTCGATGACGAGAAGAAGGGTGTTTTCCGTTTCCAGCATGCCGTTTCCTTTCATCGAACGCTTTTCTTACAGGATCCCCGCAAGCCGAAGTCCCGAAAAAATGTTGATTCCCATGAGGCCGAGGGTGACCCTGCCGGAAAACCGATGGGCGGCGCGGATTCCCCTCATCTTCTCCCGGAAAACGAACTGGAGGTTTCCGAGAACCGGGGTTGCCACGGCGAGAACGAGAACGGCCGCCCCCAGCCAGGCGTGGGGAACCCGGAAGTGTCCCCCGGTTTTCCCGAGGGACATGACCGTGAATCCCGCGAATACCATAAAAACCCCTCCGTAGGCGAGCCCCCGGTGAACCCGGAGCCACCATCGCCGCCTTCTGGCGTATCGGGCGACCAGCCACCCGGAAAGGAGGACGGCAAAAGCCGTGCCCATGAATCCGGCATGAAAGAGGAACATGAGAACCTCACTTTCCTATGGCAAGCGTCCCCTTTCCCCTGGTTGCATGGCGTTCGGTGAAACGGTCCGAAGGGCCGACGGCCCACAGGACGTTCACCGCGCCGGATGAGGGGATTTTCCTGTCGTACCGGTCTCCCGTGTCGAGGGGACGGGTGAATTCGAAGACTGTGACCCCGTTTGTTTCCGTTCCCGCGAAGGCGGCGATGTCGTTCGTTCCGCCGAGGGTCGCGTCGGGCGGGTGGGGACCGTAAAGGCCGGTGGACCATGCGTCCACGGAAAAGGCTTTTCCTTCCCCGCTCACCCATCCGAAGATCATGTCGGCGTCTTTCATGGACTCCGCCGGCTCGATGCCGATGGCCACCCATCCCGTCGTTTTCCCCGCCAGGGCCACGGTGATGAAGTCCCCGTCGATCCGCCAGGAGATCGAGAACAGGCCGTCCTCGAATTCCGCCCTCGACGGGTATTCCCCCGGGGCGATGACGCCGTCCACGGCGGAGGCGCCCGGCGCCTGCGCAGCGGCTTCCCCCGGGACGAAGACCGTGATCTCCTCGCTTCGGGAGCCGAAAACGCTGCAGACGGCCTCCACCCGCAGAACGTCCCCCTCCGCCGCGGGAAGGTCATAGGTGTAAGCGGCCCCTTCCTTCGCCGGCTGGCTCGTGTAGGAAGCCTCCTTCACCGGGGCGCCGTTTTTCCAGATCCGGACCGACGCGATGTAGTGGCCGGCGGGATTGGAAACCCGGTGTTCGATGGTGACGGCGAGCGTTCCCGCCCCGCCCCGGTAATCGAGAATCACCGCCGCGGGCCGATGGGCCGCGGCGGGAGAAGGTGCAAGCGCGAGTGAAAGGAAAACAAGAACCGCCGGGAGAACGGTTCGCCGCGAATCTCCGGATCCTTTTTTCATCTTTCGCCTCCCGATGCTTCCTAGAGCCGGCCGGGGTCATCCCCCGGGAGGCGGTCCGACCAGCCGTTCCTCGAAGAGGGGAATCACCGAGGACACGCTTTCCGGCGCTCCCATGAGGAAGACGAGATCTCCTTCCAGAAACACCATGTCCACGTCCGGGTTGGACCGGACGACCCCCTGGCGCTGATAGGCCAGCACGGTTACGCCGTGCCGCTTCCGCATTTCCGTCTGCGCCAGGGTCCGGCCCGTCACCGGCGCCCCTTTGCCCACCCGGATGGTGTGAACGTTCACTCCGGGAAGACAGTGACGGAGATCATAGCACGAACCGGCCTCGGGGGAAAGGGTCCGGAACATTTCGTAGCCGCCCGCCCGGACCTCTCCGATGAACTGTTCGATTTCCTCCCGCGGCACCAGATAGTTTTTCAAAACCCGGGCGAAGATCTCCACGGACGTTTCGAATTCCTCCGGCACCACCTCGTCGGCCCCGAGTTCGTGGAGGGGGGCCACTTCCTGGACATACCGGGTTCTTGCCACCACATGGATCAGCGGGTTCATCCGTTTCGCCCGGGCGGTGATTCCCCGGGTGGAGGCGGCGTGGGGAATGGTGATCACCAGGATCCGGGCCTCCCGAACGCCGGCGTGCCGCAGCACGGCCTCATGGGTGGCGTCGCCGTAGAAAATGGGTTCCCCCTTTCCCCTTTCAGCCCGGACCGTTTCCGGGTTCATCTCGATGATGACATAGGGGATGCCCGATGCCTTGGCGGCCTGGGAGACGTGGCGTCCTCCGACGCCGTACCCGACGATGATGAGGTGGTCCTTCCGGGACGGGCCCGCGGCCCGTTCGGGATCATGGAGTCCCGTCGCCAGCCTGCGGGGAAGGGGAAGCCGCGTCACCCGGTTCCCGAGCCTGACGGCGAACTGGTAAACGAAAGGCGTGGCGATCATGGTCAGGATGGAGACGCTCAGGAAGAACTGGTAGCGGGAGGGGGTGATCAGGCCCTGCCGGACCCCGGCGTGGGAAAGGACGAAGGCGAATTCGCCGACCTGGCTCAGGGCGAACCCGGTGAGAATCATCGTCCGCAGGGGATAGCCCAGGAAAAACGCCGCCAGTGCGGCGATCGCCGACTTCCCCAGGATGGCGAGAACGACGAAGAAGATGATCTTCGCGGCGTATTGGAAGAAGAAGTGGAGGTTGAGGAGCATGCCCACGGAAACGAAGAAGAAGCTGATGAACAGATCCCGGAAGGGGAGGATGTGCGCCAGGGCCTCGTCGCTGTACTCCGATTCGGAGATGATGAGCCCGGCGAAAAAGGCCCCCAGGGCGATGGAGAGGCCCAGGGCCTGGGTCAGCGCGGCCACGGCGAGGCCGATCACGACGACGGTGAGAAGGAAGATTTCGCGGTTTCTCGTCCGGGTGACCTGGAACAGGAGCCGCGGTACGAGCCACCGGGCGCTCCCGAGGACCACGAGAAGGACCGCCGCCCCTTTCACGAGGAGCAGGGCGAGGGAGGAGGCCAGGTCCCCGCCGGCGCCGGCGAGGATGGGGACGAGGAGGATCATGGGGACGATTATCAGGTCCTGGTAGATGAGGATTCCCAGGATCGTCTTCCCGTGGGGGGTGTCGATTTCCGCCCTTTCCTGGAGGAGCCGCAGAACAATGGCCGTGCTGCTCAGGGAGAAGAGGAAGCCCATGAAAAGCGCGCGGTTGAAGGCCACGCCCGTGGAGAAATCGGCAAGGCAGAAGAAGAGGATGGTGAGAAGGACCTGGAGGGACCCGCCCACGAGGAGGACCCTGCGGATCCGGAAGAAGTCCCTCAGGGAGAACTCGATGCCGATGGTGAACAGGAGGAGGACGACCCCGACCTCCGCCATCCTGTCGACGTTTTCCACGTCCTCGATGAACCCGAGCCCGTGGGGGCCGGCGAGGATCCCGGTGACCAGAAACCCCACGATGGTCGGGAGCTTCAGCCGCAGGCAGACGAAAAGAACGGCGATGGAGAGGCCGAAGATGATCAGGATGTCCTTGAGGATGGGCAGGTCCATTTCCCGTTCCCTATTTTCCCTTTCGCTGTCCCTTCAGAAGATTTCCCGGAAACCCCGACCCCTGCCGGGAGGGAGGGAAGATCCCCTCGCTTGCGGTGCGCACGTCCTCGATGGAAAAAAAGGCCCTGGGGTTGAACTTCCGTATGGTGCCGATGACGTCTTTCAGACTCTTGCGCTTCACGATGGTGAATATCACCTTGACCATGCCGGTGGCGCCGATGGCGTTCAGGACGGTCACCCCGTACCCCTCGGCCCGGAGCTGGTCGATGAGCCGGTCCGAGTCCTTCTGGGTGATGATCCTCACGACGGCGTTTCCCACGGCCAGCCGTTCCTCCACGAGGATGCCCACGAAATTGCCCAGGGTGAACCCGACGGCGTAGGCGAGGTAGTAGAGGGGGTTCGTGAGGTTCCGCATGATCTGCCCGATGGCGAAGAGCCACACGAGAATTTCGAAGAATCCGAAGACGGGGGCGAGATAGCGCATCCCCCTGGCGATGTAGATGATCCGGATCGTCCCGAGGGTCACGTCGACGATCCGGCAAAGGACAATCAAGGCGGGCAGGATGACCCACTTGAACAGCTCCGAGTCGAAAATCGTCTCGAACACGACTCACCCCCCGTCCGCGTCCGGAAGTCTCGCGCTTCCCTCCCCCTCCAGGAAAGCGTCCAGTTGGGGGAGCGTCCGCAGGGGGGGCAGGCAGGTCTCCCGGGAACAGGGATACAGCAGCGTTCCCTCCTCCGGGACGGCCATGCCGGAGACGCGGGAAGCGAGGGCCGCAAGTTCCCGGAAAGGCGCTTCCGGCGCGTTGAAGAGAACGAGCCCGTGGGGAAGGTACCGGGTTCGGAGGGCCCGGAGCAGTTCTCCCTTTTTTGCCTCGTCGAACCGCTTCGCCGACGCGACGGCCTCGAAGACGGGAAAGAGGAGGCCGTCCATCGCGGCGAGACTCATGGTGTGCCCCACGGGCGTCCCCCCGACGGCGCCGGACAGCGCGGAAGCGGCGGACCGGGCCCTTTCGAGAAGGTCCGTCCTTCCCAGAAGACGGCCCAGCCGGACCAGGTTCAGGATCATGACGGCCGTTCCCGACGGGACGGCCCCGTCGGTGCTCTCCTTCTGCCGGGCCGGCAGGGCCTCCCCCTCGCGGGAGGTGAAATAAAAATCGCCCCGGTCGCGGTCCGAGAACAGGTCGACGGCCGATTCGGCGAGGAGGAGCGCCTCCCCGAGGAAAGAGGGATCGTAGGCCGCCTCGTACAGTTCCAAAAGCCCCCAGGCGAGGAAGGCGTAGTCGTCGAGGAGGCCTTCGACGGCCCGGTCCCCCTCCCGGTACCGGTGAAGGAGTCTTCCCGGCGAGGGGGAAAGCACCCGGAGGAGAAAGGCGGCGCCCTCCCGGGCGGCCCTGGTGAACGCTTCCTCGCCATATACCCTTCCACCCATGGCAAAGGCGGCGATCATGAGACCGTTCCAGTCGGTGAGGACCTTGTCGTCCCGGTGGGGCCTGACCCGCTTTTCCCTTTCCAGTCGGAGCGTTTCCAGGAGGATCCCGAGCCGGGCCTCCTCCTCGACGGAAAGGTTCCGGAGAGGGACGCTCCCGTCCCGTTCCCTTCTCGCGAAGAGGATGTTTGCCCCCCGCTTGATTCCCGAGGCCTCGTCGGCGAAGTTGCCCCCTTCCTCGACGGCGAAGACGGACCGGAAGAAGGGAAAATCCCTTTCAGGCAGGAGACGCCTCAGCTCCTCGAAGGTCCATAGATAGAACCGGCCTTCCTCTCCCTCGCTGTCGGCGTCCAGGGCGGTGCAGAACCCGCCGTCGGGGGCGGCCATCTCCCGGAGGACGTACCGGAGAACCGCCTTCGCCGTTTCGCCGAACAAGGGCGCCCCCGTCGCCTGGAAGGCCTCGGTGCAGGCCATGGCCAGGAGTGCCTGATCGTAGAGCATCTTCTCGAAATGGGGTACGACCCACCGTTCGTCCGTGGAATACCGGTGAAATCCTCCGCCGGCGTGGTCGTAGATGCCCCCGAGGCGCATGGCCGCAAGGGTGTGTTCCACCATGGAAAGGGCGTTTTCGCTGCCCGTCCGTTTCCAGTAGCGCAGGAGAAACAGGAGGTGGTGGGGCATGGGGAATTTCGGCGCCGTCCAGAAACCGCCGTGTTCCCGGTCGTACAGCCCCTCCAGGCTCCGGAAGGCCCGGTGGAAGACGCCGGCGCCGGCAGGCCCGGCATCGACGGACCCGGTCTCCTTCTCCAGGATGCCCACGATTTCCGATGCCGCCCCCAGAGCTTCGGTCTTCCTGTTTTTCCAGATCTCCCCGAGTTTCGGAACGAGGTCCATCATGCCGATCCTGCCGTGCCTGCTGTCCCGGGGGATGTAGGTCGCCGCGTAGAACGGCTCCCTCTCGGGGGTCATGATGATGGTGAGGGGCCAGCCGCCGCTTCCCGTGATCATCTGGCAGACGGTCATGTAGAGCTTGTCGATGTCCGGCCGTTCCTCCCGGTCCACCTTGACGGACACGAACGTTTCGTTCATGAGCTGTGCCACGGCCGGGTCCTCGAAGGATTCATGGGCCATGACATGGCACCAGTGGCAGGTGGAGTACCCGATGGAGAGGAACACGGGCCGGTCTTCCCTCCTTGCACGCTCGAAAGCCTCCTCCCCCCAGGGATACCAGTCCACGGGGTTTGCGGCGTGCTGGAGGAGATAGGGGCTCTTTTCCCCCGCCAGCCTGTTTTTCCCTCTCGAAAAAGAAGTCTCCGTCATGGCTTTTCCGCTCCGTGGGCCTCTTCACGGGCATCGCCGTCGAAAAGGCCGGTAAATGCGAACCGGTCCCCGTCGAACAGCCCCCGGTCGGAGAGCTTGAGCCTGGGGATCACGGTGAGGCACATGAAGGACAGGGTCATGAACGGGGCGCTCAGGGTGGACCCCATGTCCCTGGCCATCCGGTCCAGGGTGAGATAGCCCCCCGCGACGTCGTCGTAAGGCCGGTCGCTCATGAGACCCCCGACGGGAAGGGGGAGGACCGCTTCCCCGCCGGCGCCGTTCACCGCGGCGATACCCCCCCGGCTTTCCACGAGAAGGTTCACCGCCCGGCACAGGGCCCCGTCGGTCGTCCCGACGGCGACGATGTTGTGGGAATCGTGGGCCACGCTCGACGCGATGGCCCCTTCCCTGAGACCGAACCCGTGGACGAACCCGAGGGCCGGCGGGCTTTCACCGTACCGGTTGACCACGGCGATCTTGAGGAGATCGCGCCCGGCGTCGGAGAGGGCGGCGCCGTTTTCCAGGGACGGTTCCATGGCGGTCCGTCCGGTGAACACCTGGCCCTCGACGGCCCGGATCACCCGGAGCAGTCCCCTCCCGGCGGGAACGACAAAATCCCCCGGCCGCTTCGTCCCGCAGGCGAACCTGTTGACCGGCCGGACCGGCTGCCGGGGAATGCGGGGGGACCCGTTTTCCGCGGCGAGAACGCCCCGGACGCGGTTCGTCAGGATCTTGAAGCCGTGAAACAGGTCCACTTCGAGGAAGTCGGCGTCGTCCCCGGGCCGCAGGAGCCCGACGTCCAGCCCGTAGTGCCGGACGGGGTTCACCGTGGCGGCGGTGAGGATGTCCATGACGTCGATTCCCGCCCGGAGAGCCCGGGCGACCATTTCGTTGATGTGTCCCTTCACAAGGTCGTGGGGGTGCTTGTCGTCGCTGCAGAGCATGCAGGACGGGGACCGGGTGCCGAGGAGGGAAAGGCATTCCTCGAAGAGGCTTGCCGCCGAACCGTGGCGAATCTGGAGAAACATCCCCCGGTCCATGTCCTCCACCGCCTCCTCCCTGGAGAGGCTCTCGTGGTTCGTCGTGATGCCGGCCCGGACGTAGGCTTCCAGATCCGGCCCCCTGAGACCCGGGGCATGGCCGTCGACGACCTTCCCGCGCCGCCTGGCCCCCTCGATCTTTTCCATCACCGCGGGGTCTCCGTGGAGGACGCCCGGGAAATTCATCATTTCTCCCAGATAACGGATTTGGTCCCGGTCCAGGAGCCTTCCGATTTCCTCCGTGCCGAGAACGGCCCCGGAGGTCTCGAAGGGGCTCGCGGGAACGCACGAGGGGGCGCTGAAGGAAAACTTGAAGGGGACCCGCTTCCCGTCGTCGATCATGTACTCCACCCCTTCCATGCCGAGGACGTTTGCGATTTCATGGGGATCGGAGACGGTGGCCACGGTGCCGTGGACCGTCGCGATCCTCGCGAATTCCGAAGGGGGGAGCATGGAGCTTTCCACGTGGACGTGGGCGTCCACCAGGCCGGGGACGATCCAGGTTTCGTATCGCTCCCGGCCTCTCTCGATCTTCGCGATTTTCCCGGCGGCGACAAAGACCGTCCCCGGGTAGATCTTCCGGTTCAGGACGTCGACGATGTTGCCGGATACGCTGAAGGATCCCGTCATGAGTCCTCGTTTTCCCGGGATTTCGGCGTCTCCGGGCAAAGCTCCGGGACTCTCCCCGCAGCCGAACCGCCGGCCTCCTCCTCCACGAGGAACGGCCAGTGGAGTTCGCAGGGGACGCCCATTCTCAGCCAGGCGCTTCTGCGTTCCATCTCGTCGTTGATGATGATCCTGACGGTCCGCACCTCGCCGTCTGCGCACAGGATCCCGTGGGATGACGCCAGTTCCTCCACCGTGCGCGGGGGACTTCCCGAAATCTCCCGGCGGTAGAACTCCGCCGCCTCCTCGGAAACGTCGGCGACGATGACGCAGTGGTCGATCCGGAAGGCCTTCATGGTTCCCCCTTTTTGATCACGATTTCGAGATGCGGACGCCCCGTTGTTCCGGAACGTCCCGGACGGGAGAAATCATACCATGGGAAGTGCATAAAGAAAACTTTGGAACAGGAAAAGGCAAAAAAACATTTTCCGGGGGCCGTTTCGGTGATATAAGAACTTCTTTTATCATTCGGATTTTTTAATCCAAGGGAGAAACGGTACGGGACTTTCCCGGCGGGAGGGATGGAGGATGAGCGATTCGGAGCAGTCAGACAGAATGGAAATCAAGGTGGATGCGGACAATCTCTACCGCGAGGACGTCTTCACCGACGTCCGGGCGGCGACGATCCGGAGGATGGTTCCCGTTCACGTAGACGGGTCCCAGGATTACGGCCGGAAAACGGTCTTCATGGGGTTCACCCAGCTTGTGACGGAAAAGGGAATGATCCCCTTCAGTTTCGCCATTCCGGCGAAAAACCTCAAGGAGGCCGTCGAGAACTTTCCGGAAGCCCTGCAGGCAACCGTCGCGCACATGGTGGAGGAGGCGAAGAAAAGGGAGAAGGAAGAGTCCTCCAGGATCATCCTGCCCGGCGCCCAGGGAGACAAGGGAACGATCATCCGGTGACTTCGGGGGTATCGCAAGGTGGATAGAAACGGCCCGCTCACGGGATTCCAGAAGAAGTATCTGCGGGGCCTCGCCCACAGCCTGAACCCCTCCGTCCTGGTGGGCAGAAACGGGGTGACGGACAGGGTTCTCCAGGAACTGGAGGACGTGTTTTCCCGGCAGGAACTGGTCAAGGTCCGGTTCGTGTCCGTCAAGGACCGGAATGAGAAGGCCCTCCTCCTGCGGGAGCTGGAGGAGAAATCCGGCGGGGCGGCGGCGGGCGCCGTGGGGCACACGGCCGTCCTCTACCGGGAGCACCGCGAACCGGAGAAACGGAAGATCCGGATTCCCGGGAGGGAAGAAACGGGTGCCTGAACGTCCTCCCATGACGGGAAAAAGAACCAGGCTCTTTTACCATCTGAAAAAATGGCTGGAAATCGCCGCCCTCGACTACGGCATGTTCCGGGAGGGCGACCGGGTCCTGCTGGGAGTCTCCGGCGGCGCGGACAGCCTCGTGCTTCTGGATCTTCTCACGACGCCCATGGTCCATCTCCCCCGCTTCACCGTCGTGGCGGCGCACATCGACCTCGGGTTCGATCCGTCCTACGGCGATTACGATACCCTCAAGGCGCACCTGGAGGAACGCGGGGTCGAGCACGTCATGGAGAAAACGGACATCGGCGTTTACGCCCACGGACCGGAAAACCGGAAGAAGCCCTGTTTCCTCTGCTCGAAACTGCGGAGGAAGCGGCTCTTCGAAATCGCCGCCGAAAGGGGCTGCACCAGGGTGGCCCTGGCCCACCACCGGGACGACGTCATCGAAACCCTCCTGCTCAACCTCTTTTTCTCCCGGGAACTGAGCGGGATGGCGCCGTGCCTGTCGTTCTTCGGCGGGGAGTTTCTCCTTGTCCGGCCCCTGGCCTACATCCGCGAGGTCCTGGTGAAGAAGTACGCCAGGGAGCAGGGGCTGCCGGTCATCGGGAACCGGTGCCCGTCGAGCGTGACATCGAAGCGGCTTTTCGTCAAGCGGCTCCTCGACGATCTGGAAAAGGAAAACAAGGACGTCAGGGACAGCGTCTTCCTCGCCCTGCAGCACGTGAAACCCGAGTATCTCCTGGGCAGGAAGGTCGGCGAGGGGCTGGAGGGCCTCAGGATCCGGAAGCGAGACATCAGGAAACGGAACCTTCCGGGGAAGAATCGGAGCAATGGCTAAGGAAAGAAAAGGCGAGAAGCTCATCTGCCAGAACAAGCCCGCCTGGAGGAACTACACCGTCGAGGAGACCTACGAGGCGGGCATGGTCCTCCTGGGAACGGAGGTGAAATCCCTCCGGGAGGGCAGGGCGAACCTGAAGGACAGCTATGCCCGGGTGAAGGAAGGGGAGGTCTTCGTCTACGATCTCCACATCAGCCCCTATTCCCACGGCAACCGGAACAACCACGACCCTCTGAGGGTGCGCAAGCTCCTCCTCCACAGGCAGGAAATCAAGCGGCTTTATGGAAAGACCCGGGAACGGGGCCTCACCCTGGTCCCCCTGAAGATGTATTTCAGGGACGGGAAGGTGAAGATGGAGATCGGCGTCTCCAAGGGGAAGAAGCTCCATGACCGGAGGGAGGACCTGAAACGGAAGGCCGACCGCAGGGACATGGAGAGGGCCTTCAAGGACCGGTCCCGTTGAGTCGAAAAGAAAAAGAAGGCCGCCCCGCGGAAGAGCGTAACGTTGACGAAACAGGGAAAAAGAGCTATATTATTTTTAACGAAAATGAAAGGGGGCGAAACGGTTTCGACGGAGACAGTTGAAGCTGTAGAAGCGTACCGAGGTTCCTACAGGCCTCGTTAAACAGGTAGGAAAAACGTAACCGCAAACGATTACGAATACGCATTAGCCGCTTAGGCGGTTGACGTCTTCCCGGTTTTGTCTGCCGGACCGGAGAGGGCGAAACGAAGGCAGGCTGGCCGGGGCTCAGCGCCCGCGGGGGAACCGGTGAGAACCAAGCGGGATAGCATTTTCACCATCCTGCCTTTGGGAGGGTGAAAATGCGAATTTTAATACAGAGGCTACGTACGTAGAAACTGCAGTGGAAAGTTTTCGGACGCGGGTTCGACTCCCGCCGCCTCCACCAATTG
>Ga0209604_1000023_pt1 | contig 135233 bp, 107 predicted proteins | sample AD_UKC097_MetaG_FD_184405 | JGI IMG/M metagenome (GOLD analysis project Ga0209604, IMG submission 184405) | Active sludge microbial communities of municipal wastewater-treating anaerobic digesters from USA - AD_UKC097_MetaG (SPAdes) (version 2) | ecosystem: Engineered > Bioreactor > Anaerobic...
GCCACCTGTGCTTAAAACCCCTTATCCACCAAACCAAGGATTGAAACTTGGGACAGTAGCCTGGATTGGCATTATCCTGGCGTCTTAAAACCCCTTATCCACCAAACCAAGGATTGAAACTGATGGGACGCTGGACATACTGAACGATTGCCCAATACTTAAAACCCCTTATCCACCAAACCAAGGATTGAAACAACAACAACGGAACGGATAGCGTATACCCTTTGCTAAACTTAAAACCCCTTATCCACCAAACCAAGGATTGAAACGACAGCCTGGCTGACATCGTGGTGGGCTGGGTGGCGTCTTAAAACCCCTTATCCACCAAACCAAGGATTGAAACATACAACATATCCGGGATAAAGCAGATACTTATCCACTTAAAACCCCTTATCCACCAAACCAAGGATTGAAACCTAAGCATCATCTCTGCCTCTCATCAAAATCCGGAAGCTTAAAACCCCTTATCCACCAAACCAAGGATTGAAACGCTACCAAGGTACCCGACTCTGGCCTGCGCATAGTTACTTAAAACCCCTTATCCACCAAACCAAGGATTGAAACATCAAACCCTGCAGCTCTTCACACACCTGAGCGCGCTCTTAAAACCCCTTATCCACCAAACCAAGGATTGAAACACGCATACTCCGGCGCTGGAAGCACCGCCACAGTGAACTTAAAACCCCTTATCCACCAAACCAAGGATTGAAACACGGCGGGAGCGAAGCTTATGCCGCGCACCTTGGCCTTAAAACCCCTTATCCACCAAACCAAGGATTGAAACGTCTTCACCCAATTAGCAACAGCCATAAAGAGGTTCTCTTAAAACCCCTTATCCACCAAACCAAGGATTGAAACTCTGTCCTGCAATCGCTTTCCTCAATGGGGTCGTCAAGCTTAAAACCCCTTATCCACCAAACCAAGGATTGAAACTTGCTGTCAAAGGCACAGGTGTCGATGATGAAGGTTCTTAAAACCCCTTATCCACCAAACCAAGGATTGAAACATGATCTTTTTGCTGACTGTGCTTTCGGTAGCGCCGCTTAAAACCCCTTATCCACCAAACCAAGGATTGAAACAACTCTTCACCTACCGTTGAGCGAAGCTTCGCACTCTTAAAACCCCTTATCCACCAAACCAAGGATTGAAACCTACGTCTGTTTTACCAGTTGCAATGGACACAATCTCTTAAAACCCCTTATCCACCAAACCAAGGATTGAAACCTTAGTGGCATTTTAAGCCAAGCGAAACGTGATGCACTTAAAACCCCTTATCCACCAAACCAAGGATTGAAACTTCATTTCGATGTTCATCTTGGGCAGACCTTCTTCTACTTAAAACCCCTTATCCACCAAACCAAGGATTGAAACAAAAAGTATGGCTCACTTCCCTTACACTTCCTCAGACTTAAAACCCCTTATCCACCAAACCAAGGATTGAAACATACTGGGGACTTTTGCCTGTATTTCCATAATGCACCCTTAAAACCCCTTATCCACCAAACCAAGGATTGAAACGAAATCTTCATTGATAAAATCCGCATCGTAGCGCAGCTTAAAACCCCTTATCCACCAAACCAAGGATTGAAACTTATTTTGCTCCACAGAGGCGATGATCTCGATGATCTTAAAACCCCTTATCCACCAAACCAAGGATTGAAACACAGCGGTGATGGATGGGACCATGGCGCGCCATATTCTTAAAACCCCTTATCCACCAAACCAAGGATTGAAACATGCGGCGGACGTTAGCTACAACGTGAAAGAGCTGGCTTAAAACCCCTTATCCACCAAACCAAGGATTGAAACACCGCGAGGGCATCTGGCTCAATAAGTGCCGCTATTCTTAAAACCCCTTATCCACCAAACCAAGGATTGAAACACCGATGATGAGGCAAAGGAATACTGCCGGAAGGCGGAAAAGCGGGGCAGCCTTGTTGTTTCTGATTGCCTATATCGCTACGATGGCGAGGTAGAACCTGTGTTTATGCAGGGCGTCCTGAACGACCCTGAGCTTAAACCATATTGGGGAGGAGAATAACATGGCTACTACATACAATCCCATGCCACTGTCCCTGCACACTGAGATGTGCAAAAAGCTTGCGGCTGAGTGCCTGAAGCTGACCGCCATGACCATAAACCAGGTCATTGAGTTCTACAAAATGGACAGACGCTGCACCGCCCGAGCAGGCAAGCTGAGAAGTAACGCCGTAAGGTTCTTGAAAACCTTTGGCGAGAAAGGCTATGCCGTAGTCCCAGATACCAGCGGAAAGCCCACCTTATTGGGCTCAAGAAAATTGGTGACGAGATTTTCGTTGTCTGGATACGATAGGAGGAACAATGAAACACTTTGATACCCCAACCAAATCATACAAAGTAACCGACCTTGACTGGAGTAGCGATGGACAGAACGACTAATCTCGTGAACATTCTGTTCAGAATGTTCCCCGCCCTGCTCCCTGGTGAAGTCAAGGTGCATCATGATGCCACATCGAAAATCAACACAACCATCAGGGCTATACATGAGGACATCTGCATCACGTGTTACCTGTTGGACTCTGAAGCCACAGCGATCACAATAAAATACGACCCAAGCAGGACAGAATACGTGGAATTGACATTTTTCTCTGTTCCTGAGACAGAGGAAGGGATTGCCAAGGTGGTAAAGAGCGCCAGTGACCTGCTTAACGGTATTACAGATGAGCTTAAATCCATGACGGGTAGCAGGAAATGAAGCAAGAAAGCGATCAGAGATTTAGCCAACGCCGATACCTGGGCGGAGGATTGTCCTGCTTTGTCTCTGAGACCATGCTAACTTCCCCAGCCTTCCGGAAGCTGGAAACCATAGAGGATATCGGAGTTTACCTGATCATGTATGCCCGTGCCGATTCATCAAGGATTGAAGCCCTTAACTCACTCTCAATCAGTGGGCTGCTTGTTTACACTTTCCCACTTTTTCAATTCGTATAGTACGTGCAACCTGCTGATGCCTTGAGAGGCTCAGGCATCCCTGCGCAGGAAGCACCCCTTTGCCTCCCGCTATCGGTTCCGGTGTTTACTTTGCCCGCGCAACCAACATCTTGAGAGAGATGCTATTGCTCCCGGTGCTTATCAGGCAGTAGTACACACCGCTCGCGCAGATGTTGCCGTGCCTGTCCTTTCCGTCCCAGTTTATGATACTGGTTCCGGCTGTTAGGTTCCAGTCTCTCAGTTCCTGCCCCACGGAATTCAATATGCTCAATCTTGCTTGCAGGCCGTCTTTGACCCCGCAAACTATCTCGCAACTGCCTCCCTCGGGCATGGGATTGGGTTCCACCTTTTCCAGCCAGCATTCCGAGGCAGTGGGGGAGTCCGGTTTGGTGGCAGGTTCGCAGCTCATGAGCGACAGGCAGCTTAGGATCAGGATGGCTGCCGATGTATATAGCATTATCTTGTTCATAATTCCTTCAATTGCGGATACGCGTCATTTGCTTAGCAGTTGATACAAGCCCAGGATGTTTGCCGAAACGCCATAATCGTAGGCGCTTTTTTGGCTCCTCAGCCTGCCCCTGGGAAAAAGTGCGTGATTCAGGCGCGCCGAAAAGAGGTCGCGATAGTGGATATTGACGCCCCAGCCGTAGGTTTGGCCGCTAATGTTTCCAGCCTTGTCATGGTGGTATCCCGCGCGCAGGAAGATGGTGTCGAAGACCCCGGCTTCGCAGCCGAATCCCAGAAGCGGCGCGTCATCGCTGAACTCCTCCGCCGCGCCTAACAACACTCTGCCACTGCACAAGTTGCGGACTGCCGAGGCAAGGCCGTGCCCTTGGGAGTAGTGAGGATTTTCCGCGCTTAGCGAAATAGCTCCGCCAACGCTCAGACGCTTGTAAATTGGATCTCCGGATGCTTGCCCCGAGTATTCCGCCTTGCCGTCGAAAGCATTGATATACGCCGCTCCGAAGGAGTATTCCAAATCAAAACCCGATTGGAGCGTGCTGCCCAGACAGGCAGACAGTCCCAGATTGACGCTTTCCGCTTTCTTCAAGCTAAAGAGAACCCCCTCATTATCAGGATCGGGACGTGAATCGCTCGCGTTACTCACCCAATTTGCGCCCAGAGCCAGATGCCTGACGTATTTTGGAAACACGCCGGGTGCCATCAAGGCCAGTGCCGCGGGCAGGTTCACCGATAAACCGAGGGTCGAGGAATCTTCGTTCAGGGAAAAGTTATCCACAAGCCCGCCAGTGCTGTCCGAGACGGCAAACTCTCCCAACTCGACTCCGGCGCTGTTGCTGTTTCCCAAAGCTGGAAGCAGCAGCGCGAAACCGTGATACGACACCCCGAGTAAAGCAGCCCGGTATTCCAGGTTTTCCGTTTTCAGTATATTGCTTTTGTGCATATACAGATAGCTCGTGCATGAATACGCGATGCCTTCTCCCAGGGAAGCGAAAGCGGGGTTGCCGTAAGCGCAAAGGGGGTCTTTGTGCCAGTGGTTTACCACGCCCACAGGACTGCCACCCAGAGCCATGTTGACCGACGACGGCTCAAGCCCGTTCCAGGCAAATCCCTGGTATGATGCCGCGCCCAACGCGCCAAGAAAGCAGAACAAAGCCATTGCCAAAATACATTTCTTGCTCAAATCGGATCCTCCTTTTGGATTGCGGACCATTTGAAATACTTATATTTGCACATAAAGCGGCTGTCAAGTAATAATTTCCGCCTGGCGCGCTTTGGAGTCTTGGTGTGCTTTGTTCCTAAAAGACTGGATCCCGGGTCGCTGCCCGGGATGACACGGTATGTAGTTTGGTGACGCTTGTTTCGTGGCTTTCTTTTCACCATTCCACATTCAAATATCTGCGCTTTTTATCTGCGCCAATCTGCGTGAACCACCTTTCCACCTTCAAATATCCTGTTGATCCTGTTGATCCTGTCATCCGCATTCTATTTCAATTATTGCCAGCTTGTTACCTCAAACTTACAACCAGCAAGGATAACAAAGAGCCCTGCCTGGCTTCAAATCTCTACCAGGGCCGGGCTCTCTGAACTTCATGCGGAAAGGGCGATTTGCGGACAACGCCGTTATAGCATCAGTCTGCGACCACCGCCGTTACATAGTAAAAGCCTGGCGATAGCGAGGCTGCGCCGCTATGTGTCCACTGCGATTGTGTGATCGAACCATCCTCTCCAAAGACCGTGAAGGGGCCTTCTGGACCGGTGGCGCAATAATAGACCAGATAGTGATCCACGCTCACCTGATTGCCAGCCTGATCAAATGTAACATCACCCCAATCCAGCTCTACATTCTGGCCGCTTATAATGATGCTCAGGTTTCCCGGGGCTATGGGGATTCCGGCACCCGGGTGAATGCCAAGCCTGGCGATAAAGATATCACTGGTTCCACTTGCCGTCAGGCTATCGTTGCCGAAGGTGGCAGTGCCTCCAAAATATCCAGTCACGCAGGCGTTACCCGCACCATCCAGGGCGATGCCATAGCCTCCATTGGAACTTATTCCATTTATCGCCCACAGCCAGTTGCCGGAAGGGTCCAGCTTGGCGACAAAGATATTTTCATATGTGCCATATCCAAATCCGCCTGAGGTCAGGGTATGGCTGCCGAAAGTGGCTGTGCCACTAAAACCTCCTGTCACCCAGGCGTTGCCCGCGCTATCCATAACGATGCTGCGTCCTGTCTCACCACCTGTTCCTCCCGCCTGGACAATCCTGAGCCAGTTGCCGGAGGGGTCAAGCTTGGCGACGAAGATATCGTTTCCTCCAATTGTTGTCAGGGTCTGGCTGCCGAAGGTGGCTGTGCCGTTAAAATACCCGGTTACATGGGCGTTACCCGCTCCATCAACGGCGATGCCGTATCCATGGTCATCGTTCGTTCCTCCCGCCTGGGCCGCCCAGAGCCAGTTGCCGTTGGGGTCCAGCTTGGCGACGAAGATATCTGCATATCCGTTTGAGGTCAGGGGCTGGCTGCCGAAAGTAACTGTACCTTTAAAATGCCCAGTTACATAAGAGTTACCTGCGCCATCCACGGCGATGCCAAGCCCAGACGAATCATCACTACGACTTGACCCTCCCGCTTTGGCAGCCCAAAGCCAGTTGCCGGAAGCATTCAGCTTGGCAACGTAGATAGCATAGGCCGAGGGTGAAGACACGATATGGCTGCCGAAATTGGCTGTGCCAAAAAAAACCCCGGTTACATAAGCATTGCCTGCGCCATCCACGGCGATGCCATACCCATCGTCAGGACTGCTTCCTCCACCCCTGACGGCCCACAGCCAGTTGCCATTGGTGTCCAGCTTGGCGACAAAGATATCTTTATGTGCGCTTGTCAGGGTATGGCTGCCGAAATTAACTGTAGAAAGAAACTGCCCGGTCACATACGCGTTACCCGCGCCATCCACGGCAATGCCACGTCCCCAACAACTTTCATTCCCATTTGTCCCTCCGGCTTGGACCACCCAGAGCCAGTTGCCATTGGGATCCAGCTTGGCTACGAAGAAATCAACGTATCCGCCTGCGGTCAGGGTATGGCTGCCGAAAGTGGAGATACCCATAAAATACCCGGTGACATACTGGTTGCCCTGGTTGTCGGTGGCTATGGAAGTGCCAGCATCATAATTACCCCATCCTCCTGTTGGCCCTCCCGCCTGAACCGCCCACAGCCATTGTGGCGTCTGCGCACTTAAAATCCCCGCTCCGCAGAGCAGCAAACAACATAAAACCAAGATTTGTAAAGCCTTCATTTTTTCCTCCATAAGGCCATTTTCTTGTCGGGACACATTATTGCACTATTAAGAAACGTGTCAAGAAAAATAGTTTCCTTACGAATTATTTATATTATTGGTAAGAATTAAACAGACTGGATCAGGTGTATCTGCCTGGAATGATGTGGTTTTGATGCCGGGTGGCTTGCCTGCGGTTCACGCGGATAATATAAGGGCTGCCGAAGTCTGTTCGGCAGAGGCAACGGAGTTGCCTGTTTGGATGAGACCTCCGGTCTCTGTGGCAAACGGACTTTGCCACCCCTGGGCACTGGATCACGGCTCGCAGGCCGTGATGACACGGTATGTAGTTTGGTTGGCTTTGTTTCAGGGCTGTGTAATGTGATGTGGCCTAAAAAGACTGGATCCCGGGTCAAGCATGCGCTTGCCCGGGATGGCGCGGTATATAGTCTTGTTTGGTTTGTTTCGGGGGAACCTTTCCACCTTTTCACTATGATGAAAGTAAAACGCAAGCAATATAGTATAACATTCACCAAAAACAACGGCAATAATCCGCATAATCCTTCATAGCGCCCTCCCTTGCTGCTCCTGCATTTGCTGCCACCATCCTTAGGTCATCCTTATAAATTATAAGGTTGACCTACGGAAAATATAGACTTAGCCCTCTCCCTCAAACGAGGGCCAACACTGTTTCAGTTGTGGATATTAAATGTCAAGGGTTACTTATTGGCCTCCATACTTTTCTCCTAATTAACTCTACAGATGTTAGTTAGATTGTTGTTACAGTTCGTCGGACGCAGCATTCTTCCGCACGAAGTCCAAAGAGCCCAGGCATCCGGTGGATATTTGCAACCGTGAAAGGCTCTTTGAACTCCGTGCTGGCTGAGTTTGGAGTTCAAGCCGGCAATGTAAGCTTCACAACTACCACCAATTACAAAGCCGGCTCGGACCTCAAACGATTCACAAAAGACTGGATCCCGGGTCAAGCGGTTCACGCAGATATACGCGGATAATTCAAGGGCTGCCGAAGTCCGTTCGGCAGAGGCAACGGAGTTGCCTGTTTAGAAGAGACCTCCGGTCTCTGTGGCAAACGGACTTTGCCACCCCAATGCACTGGATCCCGGGTCAAGCACGCTTGCCCGGGATGACACAGTATATAGCCTGGTGGTTCTTGTTTCGGGGGAACCATTTCACCTTTCCACCTTTCCACGAACTTTACAAAGAGAATGTCAGATTACAAATAGCATAGATAGCTTGATGAAAGCGAATTGGTATTAAAACGAAGAGACGGGACGAATTGATCATCCCGTCTCCGGTTATGTGGTTTATGTTTAGCCCATAAAGGGATAGCGGTAGTCATCGGCAGGAACGAAGGTTTCTTTGATCGACCTTGCCGAAACCCAGCGGTAGAGGTTGATGGCCGATCCCGCCTTGTCGTTGGTGCCGGAAGACCTTGCTCCGCCGAAAGGTTGCTGGCCGACCACGGCGCCGGTGGGTTTGTCGTTGATGTAGAAGTTGCCCGCGCTATGCTTCAGCAGTTCGGAGGCGACGGAGATCGCAGTTCTGTCCTGCGCGAAAATGGAGCCGGTGAGGCCATAGGGAGAGGTTTTGTCGCAGAGGTCGAGGGTCTCGGTGAACTCTTTTTCGGGGTAGGCATAGACAGTCAGCACCGGCCCGAAGATCTCTTCCTGCATGGTGACAAACTTGGGATTGGTGGTCTTGATGATGGTAGGTTCGATGAAGTAGCCCTTGCTGTCATCGCACTTTCCGCCCCAAACGATCTCGGCGTCAGACGCGTTGCGGGCTTTGTCGATGTATTCCTTTATCTTTGTGAAGCTGCTTTTGTCGATCACGGCGTTGACGAAATTCGAGAAATCCTGGACTTCGCCCATTTTGACCGTCGCGAGCATGGCGCTGATTTCCTCGAACCATTTGCCGTAGAGGCTGTCGGGGATGTAGAGGCGGGACGCGGCGCTGCACTTCTGCCCCTGGAACTCGAAGGCTCCGCGCAGGGATGCCACCGCCAGGGTCTTGATGTCCGCGGAAGCGTGCGCGAAGATGAAGTCCTTGCCTCCGGTCTCGCCCACGATTCTGGGATAGGATTTGTAGAGGTGGATGTTGTTGGCGGTGCGCTTCCAGATATGGTTGAACACCTGGGTGCTTCCCGTGAAATGGATGCCGGCGAGGTAGGGGGAATCGGTGATCAGGTCTCCCATCTGCGCTCCCGAGCCGGGGACAAAGTTGATGACGCCAGCGGGCAGGCCTGCCTCCATCAATATCTTCATGATGAAGTAGCCGCTGTAAACCGCGGTTCCGGAAGGTTTCCAGACCACCGTGTTGCCCATCAGCGCCGGGGCTGTGGGAAGGTTGCCGGCGATGGAGGTGAAATTGAAGGGCGTGATGGCGAAGACAAAGCCTTCCAAAGCGCGGTATTCCGAGAAGTTCCATTCTCCCTTGGGGGAGATGAGGGGCTGCTGTTCGTAAATCTTTTGCGCGTAATAGGGGTTGAAACGCCAGAAGTCAATCAGTTCGCAGGCGGAGTCGATTTCAGCCTGGAAGGCGTTTTTGCTTTGCCCCAGCATGGTGGCGGCGTTCAACAGATAGCGGTATTTGGTGGAAAGCAGTTCGGCGGCTCTCAGGAAGATGGCCGAGCGATGGTAGAAAGACATCTGCTCCCAATCCCTGCTTGCCTTCACGGCCGCCTGGATGGCGAGGTCGATCTCCTTTTCTCCGCATTTGTAGTATTTGCCGATGACGTGCATGTGGTTGTGGGGTTCGATGCAGTCGGCGGTGTTGCCGCTGAACACTTCCTTGCCGCCGATAATCGCGGGTATCTCGATGAACTGGCTGCCGAGTTCATCCAGCTTTGCCTTCAAGGCGTCTCTTTCTTTGGTTCCGGGGGCGTAAGATTTGATCGGTTCATTTTCAGGTGTAGCAACAGTGAAAAACATCTTCAACTCCTTTATCTATTTTTAGTATTTTCAGCTTGGAAAGGGAGACACACTGCGCCAGTCGCAGGGAAAATGAAGGTTTGCTTGCGTGTCACCTTTTCACACTGGAAGGCATATCTGTTTCCGGATATACCCTGACGGCGAGCAATCCTGCCAAAGGTTTAGATTTGGTCGCTCGATGACGCTGCCAGACTTAAAATGGAGCATTTTTATGTCAAGGACAAAATCCCGGGCGGCAGCCGGACAAGCGCGGGTGCAGGCAAAAAGACCTGCCTCGGCAAGCGGGATTCCCATTTGCCCAAACGAGAGAAACTTGCGGTTTTGGGGATGGGTTCACGGGCAGAAATCCCATCGGGCGGGAAAGAAAATCCTTGACATATACACATAGTTTTCAGGCTTTTGGTTACTCAAAAGATAAATTTGACGGAATGAAAAAACTCAAAGGAATACCGACCACGATACATAAGCACCGACTGCCCCGAATCACGCTCCTGACGCTGTTGCTGGCCTTGCTGCTTGGCGCCGGGTTGCGGGCTGAGATTCTGATCCCCATGGATCTGACCCAGAGCAACCACCTCAAGGCCTATGGAGTCGCTTTTGAAGCGCTCAAAGAGCAGCATGTGATAAAGTGGCTGCTCAACTACCGGGGCGGCAGCTTCCTGATCCCGGACGCGCCGGAGATTTCCGCGCTGTGCAACATCCGGGGGGTGCGCTTCGAGCAGGTGTCGTCCTCCCAGGTGGCCGCCATCATGCTGGAGATTCAGGACGCCAATATGGAAGCCGTGGTGCTGGAGAAAGAGCCCAAAATCGGCATCTATATCCCGCCCAACTCCCTGCCGTGGGATGACGCCGTGACCCTCGCCCTGGAATATGCCCAGGTGGATTACGACCGCCTCTGGGATGACGAGGTGCTGGAAGGCAAACTGGCCGATTATGACTGGCTGCATCTGCATCATGAGGATTTCACCGGGCAGTATGGCAAGTTTTACGGCTCCTACAGGCACATGCCCTGGTATCAGAACGATGTGCGCACCAACGAGGCAATGGCCGCCAAACACGGCTATGCCAAGGTTTGGCAGCTCAAGCATGCCGTGGCACAGAAGATAGAGGAGTTTGTGATTGCCGGCGGCTTCCTCTTTGCCATGTGCGCCGGCACGGATACCTTCGACATCGCCCTGGCGGCGCGGGGGGTGGATATCGTGGACGCCCTCATCGACGGTGACGGCATCGATCCCCAATATAAAAGCAAGCTCAACTATGAGCGCTGTTTTGCGTTCGAGAACTTCACCCTCAAGACCAATCCCTACGAATACGAATTTTCCGATATCGACGCCAGCGACTACTCCCGCCTGAGGGGAGCGGAGGCGGACTACTTTCAGCTCTTCGACTTTTCCGCCAAATACGACCCCGTGCCCACCATGCTCACCCAGTGCCATACGAACGTGATCAACGGCTTTTTGGGGCAGACGACCTCGTTCTTTAAGGACAAGGTGAAAAAGAGCGTGATCATCCTGGCAGAAGTGCCGGGGCAGAACGAGGTCAAGTATATCCACGGCAACATCGGCAAGGGCACTTTCACCTTTTACGGAGGCCACGATCCCGAGGATTACCAGCACAAGGTTGGTGACCCGGAAACCATCCTGGAACTCCATAAGAATTCTCCCGGCTACAGGCTGATCCTGAACAACATCCTCTTTCCCGCCGCGGAGAAGAAACAGCTAAAGACCTGAGGACGCGCGATGGCAAAGTTTTATCCCAAGCTCTATCAGACCCAGCTCAAGGTTGGACTGTTCACGGTTGTCATGCTGATCATAGCGGTGTTTGGCTATCTGTGGCTGAGCAAGCGCATCTCGATCCGTTCGCAGCAAGACCTGCAGGTGGGCTTCACCGACGTCATGGGGCTGGAAGTGGGCGACAAGGCCATGTTCCGGGGCATGGAAGTGGGGCGCATCAAGAGCATCGCGGCCCGCGGGGACGACATCCTGGTGACGGCGCGCGTCAACCGGGGGCTCGGCCTCAAAGAGGGCGCGGTCTTTTACATCTCGGACAGCAGCCTGATGGGAGGAACGGTGCTCAACATCGCCCAGGGAGAGGGGCCGGGGCTGCTCGATCTGAGCAAGGCCCAACGGGGTGAAGACCCCAGCGGAGTGATGGCCCTGCTGGGCAAGGCGAACGCCACTCTGGGAGAGTTCAACGCGGTGCTCGCGGAGCTGAGGCGGGAGAATGGATTGATTGCGAAGTCCTCCGGCCTGCTGGACGATGCCGGCAGCGCGGCCAGGTCAGTGGAGGAGCTTTCCCAGGATGCCAAAGCCCGGCTGGCGGCCACCCTGCAAAAGATAGATTCCCTCTCGGAGCGGATAACCCGCGTCGCCCAAGCCAACGAGGAGCAGATCAACACGGTGCTGCAACGCTCTCCCCAGGCCCTGGAAAACGTGAGCGGCACCCTGGACAGCCTCAAAGCGCTTTCCGCCAACCTTTCCCAAACCGTCAAGGCGCTGAATAGCGGACAGGGCAGCGCGGGATTGCTGCTGAACGATGAAGCCCTGTATCACAAGCTGTTGCGCTCGGTGGCCAATCTCGACTCGCTGGCGCTGGATATCCGCGCCCATCCCAAGAAATATGTGAAATTCAGTCTCTTTTAAGGATGCCGATGAAACTAAGATTCGCCCTGCTTTTCCTGCTGATTTCCGCTTTGTGCCATGCTTACAACTTTGGCCAGAACAAGGTCAACACCACACCCGAGGCGTGGTCAACCCTCCAGACCATGCACTTTGATGTTTACTTTCCCCGGGGCGAGAACGACTTCGGCCGCCTGGCGGCGCTGCTCGCGGAAGAGACCTACTACAACCTGCGGGCAGACCTCAAATATCCCATCTCGTCCCGCATCCCGATCATCTTTTACCGCAGCAAGAGCCAGTTTCAGAGCACCAATATCATCTACCCCCTCCTCACGGAAGGCGTGGGAGGATTCACCGAGAGCCTGCGCAACCGGGTGGTGATCCCCTTCGATGGCAGCTACCGCAACCTGGAAGACCTGATCGCCCACGAGCTAACCCATGCCTACGCCAACGCCCTGGACAAAGGCATGATCAACTCCTACCTGTCCCTCCGGCCGGTTTCCTTTCCCTTCTGGTTTTCGGAAGGATTGCCGGAGTTCCTCTCCATTGGCGGCGAAAACGACTATAACAACATGTTCATCCTGGATATGGTGGTCAACGACTACCTGCTGCCGCTGGGCAATTCGGACGGCTATTTTGCCTATCGGCTGGGGGAGAGCTTCCTGGCCTACATCGCCAAGACCTATGGCCGGGAAAAGGTGTCGGAATTCTATTTCAGCATCCACTCCTCAAACAATCTGGACGCGGCAACCAAAAAGGTCTTTGGCATCGATTTCGAGAGCCTGGAATCCCGCTGGCGCTTTCAGCTAAAGAGGGACTTCTATCCCCGCGTCAACGACCATGGCGTGCCCCAGGAAGCAATGGAGCAACGCACCCGCTCCGACAAGGATGGCTCCTATTTCAACTTCATGCCCCGCTTTTCGCCCAAAGGAGACCGCTACGTCTATTTTTCCACAGCCGGGGCAAGATACAGCGTGTGGATGGCTGGCATCCACGAAATGGACAGGGCAAAGAAGATATTCACCGGGGAGGCCACCGGCAAAGCCGAGGAATTCTATTACTTCCGCTCCAACTTGAGCTGGTTTCCCGATGGCAAACGGGTGGCTTTTTCCGCCAAGACCTCCTGGGGCGACCAAATCCACATCCTGGACGTGGACAGGGGAAAGATCGTGCAGACGGTCAAACTGCCGGAATTTGACGCGATCTATGAACTGGACGTGGCTCCCGATGGAAAGAGACTGGTCTTTGCCGGACAGCGGGAAATGCGCTGCGACATCTATCTCCATGACCTGGACACCGGGCAGACCAGGCAGTTGACGGACGACTATTTCAACGACGCCCAGCCCAGGTTTTCCCCCGATGGGCAGACGATCGTCTTTTCCTCGGAGCGCAGCCTCAACCCCGAATCCCGCCGCAAGGGCTTCTTTGCCAATGTGGTCGCCAATATCTACAGCCTGGATCTGGACGGCGGGGAGCCACGGCAACTGACTTTCGGGATCAGGGACTGTAGCTGGCCCATGTTTGACGGCACTGGCGGCAAGCTGCTCTACCTCACCTATGAGGACAAGGTCAGCAACCTCTATGCCCTGGATCTGCAAAGCTCTGCTCAGGCGAAGGTGACCGATGTGCTGGCGGGGGTCTTTGCCGCGGATATCTCCCACGACAACCGCTACCTGCTGGTTTCCAACTATTTCAACAAGGCGTGGAACATCTACTTTGCCCACGATCCCCTGAAAAACCTGGCCTGGAGCGATAGCACCGCGCAACAGCTTTCCATCCCCTCTCCAGACCTCATGGCAGGGGTGGATTTGGGGCAACTGGACTACTTTGGCAAGCGCAAACCCGCGCCGGTGCGCAGGATCAACCCCGCCCGCCAGTATGACGAACGCTTCCCCCTCAGCGGGGAATACCGTCCCTTTGAACTCACCCGCGAGGATTCCCTGTTTCTCACCCGGGATTTCAGCTATGACGACCGTCCCACCAGCAAAGACAATCCTCCCACAATGGGCGGATACAGGCCCCGCTTCTCTTTGGACAGCATCTGGGGAGGACTGGCCTATTCCTCCGCCGTGGGAACCATCGGTTATGTGGAGCTTGGCCTCAGCGACATCATGGGCAACCACGGCATCGGCGCAAACATCGGCGTGGCGGGCAAGCTGGAGGAATCGAACCTGTTGCTCACCTATCTGTATTTGAAGCACAGGATGGACTACGGGATCGGAATCTACAACCTGGTGGACGACGCCTACTATCTGGACGAGAATTACCAGCCCAATATGCTGTTGCGCTACAGGGAACGCAAGAGCGGCCTCTACATGCTGCTGCGCTATCCCTTCTCGCGCTTCACCCGGCTGGAGTTTGACCACATGTTCTACCAGCGCGGGCAATACCTGTCCTGGGCGCCCTATGTGGAAGGCTCCGAACTGTGCGACGAGGTGAGCCTCAGCCAGGATATTGTTTACACCCCGGGGCTTTCACTGGTGCACGACAACGCCCTCTATGGCTCCACCGGGCCGCTTGTGGGCTGGCGGGGCATGTATAACGTGAGCGCCACCCTCGCAGACGGAAAGGTGGAATACTTCACCAACTACATCGATCTGCGCAGCTACACCCTCTTTAGCCGGCGCTACGCCATCGCTTTGCGCGCCATTGGCGGAGTCAGCACGGGAAAAGACCCCCAGCGCTTCAACCTCAGCGGCTACTATGGGGTGAGGGCTTACCGGGACAACCTCAGCGGCTACAAAAAGGCGGTGCTGAGCGCCGAAATCCGCTTTCCCTTTTTCGAATACATCAACATGGCCTTCCCGATCCCGCTCAACATTCCCAACATCCGCGGCAGCCTGTTTGCCGACCTGGGCACGGTGTTCGACAATTTCTCAGACTTCAACGCCACCACGGAGGACGGCAGGCTGGATGACCTCAAACTGGGCTATGGCTTCGGGCCGCGCCTCAACCTGGGCTATGTGGTTTTGCGCTTCGACATCGCCTGGCAGACCGATCTTTCCAAAACCTCAAAGCCCACCTATTACCTGAGCTTGAGCGAAGATTTCTAAATTATTTAAGATATAAACGAGGAGAAACGATGAAAATCGACTTGTTACGCAAGCTTACCGAAAACATGGAAAGCGTGATCGTGATGATAGACGAAAAAGGCGATCTGGACAGTGTCGAATACCTGCCCGAGGCTGTCAGGCAGGCGATCCAGCTCTATCTGAAACAAAACGAATTCAAATTTGAGTTCAACAAAATCCGCAGCTTTCCCATCGTGCTCGCCAATCACTGCAGCAACGTGGTGCTCTGCGGAGTGGGCAACGCCAGGGAGTTGAACGGCGCGAAACTGAGAACCCTCTTTGCCAACTCCCTGCGCGCGGTGATGAAGCTGAACGGCAGGGAAGTGTATCTCTTTCCCGCCTTTGCCAACCCCCTGGGAGACGTGCAGTTTGGCCACATCCTGGCGGAATCCGCCCTGCTGGCCGAGTATAAATTCAACAAATACCAGGCGGACGCCAAAGCCTGCACCCTGGAAGCGGTGCATCTGGCGATGGAACTCAAGACCACCCGCCACATCAACCGCGGCATCCTGGAAGGCCGCATCTTTGCCGACGCCACCAATCTGGCACGCGATCTGGTCAACGAACCTGCCAACGTGGTCAATCCCGAAACACTGGCGGAGACAGCCCGCAAACTGGCTCTGAAACACGGTTTTTCCATCGATGTCTTTGGCCCGGACAAGCTGAGGCGCATCAAGATGGACGCCTTCCTTGCCGTCGCCAGGGGCTCCGCCGCCGAACCGCGCCTGATCCTGATGTCCTACCACGGCAATCCGGATGCCCGCAGCAAAAGCATCGGCCTGATCGGCAAGGGGCTTACCTACGACAGCGGCGGATACTGCCTCAAAACCCCCCAGGGGATGGTGAACATGAAAAGCGACATGGCGGGAGCCGCAGCCGTGCTGGGCACCTTTGTGGCCATTTCCACCCTCAAGCTGAAAGTAAACGTCGTTGGCGTGATTGCCGCCTGTGAAAACATGGTCTCCGGCCATGCCTACCACACCGGTGACGTGATCCGCAGCATGGCTGGCAAGACCATCGAGGTCAACAACACCGACGCCGAAGGCCGCCTGACCCTGGTGGACGCCATCCATTACGCAATCAGCAAGGAACGCGTTTCCAAGGTCATCGACATCGCCACCCTCACCGGCGCCGCCGTGGGTGCTTTGGGCAACCAGATTTCGATGGTGATGAGCAACAGCGACACCTTGCTGAACAAGGCGAAACACGCGTCTGATTTCACCGGAGAACTGATCTGGCAACTGCCCTCCCATGAAGAATACCTGGATCTGATCAAGAGCGACATCGCCGACCTCAAAAACAGCGGCGGGCCTCTGGCTGGAGCGATCACTGCCGGACTGTTCATCCGCGAGTTTGTGGATAAAAAACCCTGGCTGCACATCGATATCGCCGGAACCGCGCTCAAGGACAGGGAAAGCGGCATCAACACCTACGGAGCCACCGGGGTGGGAGTGCGTTTGCTGACCCAACTGCTGCGTGAGCTGGAGTAAGCCCATGCGCAGAATCCTGTCCCTGCTTCTGGGATCGCTGGCGCTGCTGGCTCTCCTGGCCTGTTCCGGCTCGCCCCGGGACCAGCGGGAGACCGTGGTGGTCTCGATCTATCCCTATGAATTACTGGTGAGGCAACTGACCGGCGACAGCCTGAACGTGGTCACCCTCATTCCGCCTAACAGCTCGCCCCATACCTTCAGCCCCAAGCCCGCCGGACTGCGTGCCTTGAACGGGGCGGCCCTCGCCATATCCAACGGCTTTGGCCTGGAAACCAATCTGGGGCAGGCTTTTGAAGCTTTGGGCGACAGGCATGTAAAGATCGGGGATCAGTTCCGGCGGCAACACGTCATTCCCGAAGATGAGACCAATCCGCATATCTGGCTCTCGCCCCGGCTGCTGACCTACATCACCCTGATCCTCTCCGATCAGTTGCAGACGCGTTTTCCCCACCTGAAAGCCACAATCAGTGAAAACACGGGACGCCTGGTCTCCGACCTCGCCGCACTGCATCTGCGCATGCAGAGCGAACGGAGCACCTTCACCCACACCCCGGTTGTCACCTGGCACGACAGTTTCCATTATCTGCTCAAGGATTACGATATTGAGGATTTGGGCACCGTGCAAAGCTCCCCTGGCAAAGAACCCACTCCCCGGGAGCTGGCACGCATCGGCTCGCTGGTCAAAAGCCACCGTCTCAAGGCCGTTTACACCGAAGTCCAGATGAGCGACAAAGCGGCGCGCGCCCTGGCCAGTGAGTTCGACCTCTCCATCGTGCAGTTGGATCCGCTGGGGCACAGCTTCAAGCCCAAGAGCATCATGGACGTTATCCTCAACAACTGGGAGGGGTTAAAGCTGGGTTGGGAATGATGTTTCCGCCTCTTGCCGCCTGCCTTCCCATTCGGCCCTCCTTTGAGTCCTTAACCCCGGGTGGAGACATCCTTAGGTATTCCTTATAAATTATAAGGTTGACCTAAGGTTGTCCTAAGCCAAAGGTAAGGATTGAAATGAGGGGGATATGATGATCGAGGTGCGGGGGCTCAGCCATCGCTTCGGCAACAGCCTGATTCTGGAAGACATAGACTTACAGATCACGCGGGGGGAGTTTGTGGCCATTATCGGCCCCAACGGGGCGGGAAAATCCACCCTGATCAGGCTGATCCTGGGTTTGCTGCCCGTGCAGAGCGGGAGCATCCACATCGATGGTGAGGCGCACCTGGACTGGCTGCGGCACAATCCGATGGGCTATCTGCCTCAAAAGGAAGAGTTTGACCGCGGTTTTCCGGCTTCCGCGCTGGACATCGTGCTGATGGGCTTGGCGGCGGAACTGCCCCTGGGAGGCAGATTCACAAAATCCCATCGGGAACGCGCCCTGGCTGCCCTGGAAACCACCAGCACGGCGGAACTGGCGTCCAAACGCCTGGGAAGCCTTTCCGGAGGGCAGTTGCAGAGGGTGCTGCTGGCGCGGGCGCTGGTCTCGCGCAGCAACTATCTAATCCTGGACGAGCCTGAAGCCTCAGTTGACCGTCCGGGGGTGCAGAGCTTTTTCGCTTTGCTGAACGATCTGAACAAGGCAGGCAAGACCATCATCACCATCTCCCACGATCTGCACACGCTTTCCGAACACTGCAGCTCGCTGATCTGCCTCAACCGCAAACTGCACTGCCACAGCAAAACAGAGCTGGTAAACGCCGAGGTCATCCGCAAAACCTTCGGCGAAGCGGTGAAACTGATCGACAAGGACTACTGATGCTGGAATATTCCTTTCTGATCCGTGCTCTGGCGGCTGCTTCGCTCTCCTCGCTCTCGCTGGCTCTTTTTTCGCCCTTTGTGACCCTGCGGCGGATTTCCTACATGGGCGAAGCGCTTTCCCACATCGCCTTTGCGGGCATCGCGCTGGCGATCCTGGCAGGATGGAATATGCAGTTCACCGCCATGCTGGTTGTGGTGGGGGTGAGCCTGGCAATCAGTTGGCTCTCGCGCCGCCAGAGGCTGGAGGAGGCCAACGGCATCACCATTTTCCTGAGCGTGTCCATGGCCATCGGCATCATCCTGATCTCGCTCAACAAGGGCTATACCTTCGACCTTGCCAGCTATCTGTTTGGCAACGTGCTGCTTGCCAATTCCACCGATCTGTGGCTGCTGGGAGCGGCGGCCGTGCTGAACCTGGCCTTTATCCTGGGGCTTTACAAAGAACTCTTTTACTATGCCTACAATCCAGAACTGGCAAGCTTTTACCGTCTGCATGCCGGCCTGGTCAACCGCCTGTTCATGATCCTGCTGGCGGTGAACATCGTGATCAACGTGCGGGCGGCGGGCATCATCCTGGTTAGCGCCCAACTGATCCTGCCCGCGGCGGCGGCGTTCAATCTGGTTGACCGCCTGGACAGGGCTTTGGTTTTCTGCGTTGTCTTTTCGCTGCTGGCATCCTTTGGCGGCTTCGCCCTTTCCTGGTGGCTGAACCTGCCCACGGGGGCGAGCGTTGTGGTGCTGGAGTTTGTTATGTTCTTGCTGAGCCTGCTTCCCAGGGCTTTCCGGAGGGATGGATGCTGAACGTTCCGCGCTCCAGGCGGATGGCCGCCTTCCTGTTTTCCCGGACGGGATGGGTGGTAGTCGGGTGGCTGCTTACTTTGCTGTTCCCACGAGGAACTTGACCATAAAGTCCGGCGTATAGCTGGTTTTGGCTTGCCTCAAACCCTCCAGGCCGATGTCCTGCTCGCGGTTTATCCATTTATAGCGGGATTGCAGATAGCGGGCGGTTTCCCAGTTGATTAGCTGCGCGCTGCCCTTTTTGTCGGGGTCAAACTTCTCGAAGTGCACCGTCACCATGTCCTGCGTCTGCGGGCTGAAGATGGAATAGGCGGCGATCCTTTGCTCCAGGCAGACGATTATCCCCTCCACGGGCAGTTCGTGCCACATCTCGAGGGTGTTTTGGATGGCCTTCATTTCGGTGTCCAGATAGCTGCCTTCAACGTGCCTCTCGCGGCGCCACTTCTCGGTGAAGCGTTCGATCACCTCGTGTTTTTCCTTGCTTATCGGCAGCACATGATAGTTCGGATAGGCACGCCGGAACTGGGAGATCAGGTTTTTCTTCTTGGTCAGCTTTTTGCCTCTCAGATTGACCATTTTTTCCGTTGAATAGACGTAGTCATACCAGTCTCTATCGTCACTGATCTCAAAGTGCCTGTCCAGGCCCGGGCAGCTTTCCTGCCAGTCCTCCGGGATGATCAGCAGTTTCGCCTCCGGGGCGTCCTCGCGGTAGAGGTCAAAAAGTTCCCTCGTCTTGTCCGCGCCCAATCCCGGTCCCAAGGGGTAGAGCAGATAGGAGTATTGGGGATTGACCAGCACCAGATGGCCTTCCCAGAGCGCGAACTGGTTCTTGTAGATTCTGCCCCAGCTCAGGAGGTTGCAGATGTTGTAGTCGCAGGACTGGCGCGGGTAGCGGGTGAGGAACTCGCGCAGGAGGGGAATCTGGGCTGTGGTTAGAGGCTCAAGCTTTAGCATACGGTGTCGCGCTCTTAGTCCTGTTTCAACAGGAACGGCGTGTATCCCTCCATCCGGGCAAAGCCCAGCCCTTCGTAAAACCTGTCGTAGCCCGGTTCGCTGATCAGGCCTATCCACTGCATTCCGTTCCCGCGCAGGCGTTCGAGCAGTTTGCGCACGATGGCCTTGCCGATGCCACGGCCGCGGTAGTCGCTGTGCACCGTCACGTCCTGTATGTAGGCATCGCTCACCCTGTCGCTGATTGCCCTGCCCATGCCGATGATCCTGGAGCCGTGGGTGGCGACCGCGAAGCAGTGGGAGTTCGCGATTATCTTTTCCACCGTCCTCAGATACTCCGGATTGTCATCGGTCTGCCACCATCCCGCGTGGCGATACAGGGCCAGGATCGCTTCCGGGTCTGCCTGGGTGACTATTGAAAGTTCTATGTCTGGCATGTTTTAGCTCCATTCTGTAACTGATTGTGTCAGGTTTCGCTGGGGAAAAATCCTGTAAGCACGGTCGCATTTATAAATAAATGTCCATTTCTGTCAAGTAACTTGCAGGGCGGGAAGTCGGATTTTTCTTGACAGATTGCCTTGAAAACGCGAGAGATAGTCAATCCGTTCATTCAAGGAGCCAAAATGCCAAGATTAGTCATTTTCAGCTTACTGGCAGCCCTGTTTTTGGCAGGCTGCAACACTGTTTCCACGCTTCCCGAGCAGACGGGTGAGCTGCCGATCCGCATGGACCTCAGTCCGGCGGCACAGCTCAATTTCAACGTCTCGAGGGTGGCAGTCACTGTCGTCAAAGGCTCTTACAGCCAGAGTATGGACCTCGCGATCACCGGCAATATGGCCGAGGGGACTTTGCAGGACTTGGAGCCGGGCGTTTACGCAATCGATGTGCAGGTCTTTGACGGCCCCACCCTGATCGCCACCGGCCAGGGCAGCGGGCTGGTCTCACCCTCTCAGACAACCACGGTGCACATCACCCTGCAGTTCGTTCCCGGAGGCCTGGAAGTTGTTGTGGGATGGGGGCTTCCCTATGAAGACAGCCGCCGCGTCCTGCTGGTGGGAAACAGCCACACCTACTTCAACGGCGGGGTGGACACGCATCTGCAGGCCCTGATCGATATGGCGCATCCCGAATGGAACGTGGTGGTGGACGCCAGAACCAGCGGCGGCTATACCCTGGAAAACCACTTTCACGATCCAAACACCCTCACCGCCATCGCCACGGGAGATTGGGACCTGGTGATCCTCCAGGAGCAGAGCAGCCGCCCCATGCTGAATCCGGAACTCTTTTACAGCTATGCCGATTCGCTGAACACCCTGATTCACCAGGCGGGCGCCCTTACCGGTTTCTACATGACCTGGGCCTGGCGCAACAACCCGGAAATGTATGTGCCGATCAGAGATGCCTACCGTTACATCGGAGCCTGGCTGGATGCCCCCGTAGTGCCGGCAGGTGTGGCGTGGCACAACGCCGATTCCATTCCCGGCATGCCAAACCTCTACGAAGCGGACAACTACCACCCCAGTATCTATGGCACCTATCTGGTGGCCTGCCTGATGCTGGCCCGCATCTGGAACGTCAACCCGGTGGGTAACAGGTATTTCCCTCCACAGATAGACGCGGCCACGGCTTACCTCCTACAGCAGCTTGCCTGGGACACCGTCCAAAACGAATACCGGGGCCTGGATTTGCAATCCAGACGGTGGGAGAGGCCTCTCGCGATGGCGGCATAAGATGGCGGCTTGCAAGCCAGGCGATCGAGTAGGGTGTGAGTCAGTCCTGGGAAGGGGTTTGGATAGAGAAGAGTTGGTTGGATTCAATGCAAATGCCCGGTTTTCAGGCCGGGCAATTTGCTATTGATCAGGATGGATGGAGTAATCTATTTGATCATCACCACTTTCTGGGTGAAGCTGGTCTTGCCTGCGATCATGCGCACCATATACATGCCAGTGCCGCAGTCGCGTCCTTGCATATCCTTGCCGTCCCACACGTAGTCTTTGTAGTTGCCGGGGTTTTTGATGCCCAGGTCATCGCTATACACGATCTGCCCGCGGGCGTTGTAGATCTGGATGCTCACCGGGGTGGGGCCGGCGTCTTTGCCTATGCTGAAGGGGATGCAGGCAAAGGGGTTGAAGGGGTTGGGATAGATCTTGTTAAGGGCCGTCTGCAGAGGAATGGTCGCCGGCGTCGTGGAGGTGGACGAAAACGCGATCGATACAGGGCCGTGGAAGTTACTGGTACCAGTTTCGCGGGCTTCCAGCCAATAATAATAGACGCCGTCTTCATAGACCTCGGAGTCGGTGAATTCATAGGTCTGCACGCTGGAGGTATTGGTGGCGGGGATCAGCGGGCTCACCATCTGGGCGCTGTTCAGATCATCAGAAGTGCCGCGCAGAATGTAATAGCCGGTCATGTTGGTCTCGGACTGGGTGACCCAGGTGAGCTTGACATAGGATTCCGCGGACAGCGAGGCTGTGAAGGAGGAGAGCTCCACCGGCGTGGGAGTTTGGTAATAGAGGCACGCGCCAATCTCAACAGGTGAATACCAAGTCCAGTGGTCGTCATAGAACGATTCGCCAGGCATTTTAACATCCCAAATGCAGACCCAGGGCTGTTCAGAAGTATCTTGAATTTTAATCTTGACATGTAGTAGCTGTGTAGGGGTGGCAGGAAGCGGTGTTCCGTATCCCACGTCACCTAAATACTCAAAGGTAAGAGCAAAAAGAGGTAGTGTGGGGGTTTGATGCGTATCCCCTGTATCATTGAGGTACACACCATACATGGTAAATGGTGGAGGAGCATAGAGCAGGGTTCCCCGTGTGACAGTTACATTATCATTTGTATAAATGTTAGTGCCAAAGGCATTAGTATTGTAGTATAGCCACATCACTCCATCGCCCAGCCTTGTAAGGTTGCCCTGTTCGACAGGTGTGGCCTGAGCCATGATATCGAACTCAAAGTAGTTTATTCCACCTGATTCGGTGATCTGGCCATTTGCAAAGGTATATAGGATTCCCGCATCACCTTCAATGCCCTGCGCTGCCAGTATAATCGGGATCAACATGATCAATAGAACTGATAGCTTTTTCATTTTTGCTCCTTATATAATAAAGTCATGGAATTTGAGAAAGTTTGCCTGAGTTTGGACGCCAGTAGTAGTTTAGATCCGATGGAATGACGCTATCATCCAAATTGAAATCTGAAACGTAATACCCATACAATAATCCGGCTTGAACCCGCCAGTGATAATTAGAGTCTGAAGCCGCAATAACTCCGTCCTGATTGGCATCCCCTGAGTAAAGAGCCAAGACTCCTGGTTCGATTTGATTAACACCAAAGAGGTTCCCACCATAGACTGAATCCAAAACGGTCAGGTCCGCTACTGAGACTGTCAGAAGATTGCAAGAAAAGGTAGCTGGATTGGCCGACATCACTTCCAGGTGATTGCGATGGCGCACAATGAGGTAGTATTCCAAGCTGCCGCTGTAGTCGAAAGCCAGGGCGGGATTTCCGGTCAGGCCAACCACGGTGCCGTCGTCCAGCAGGAAGCAGTTTTGCAGTTGCTCTTCGGCGCCGGTGAGGCTGGGCCGCAGTTGCACTGTGATCCAGTCCACGATATGGCGGGGGCTCACATCGGGGAAGGCGTCCAGGGTGAGGTTGGCGTCATAGGGCGAGGTGAGTGGCAGGTAACCGTTGTCGCTCAGGATGTGGGTCATGCTGCCGCCGGTCACGTAAGGGCCTTGCAGAAACACCTTGAGGCCGGTGTAGATATAGGGCGGGGGTTCGATCACGATGTTGCCGTCCTGCGAGATGTAATTGATCTTGTAGTTGAGCGGCTCGCGCAGGACGATGTCGGAGAGGGTGACGTCGGTGCCCTGCGGGCCGGTGGATTGGTCTTTGGCTCGCAGCGTCACGTAAAATAGCGTTCCAGAGCCGAATGCTCCGGGTGTGTAGCCCAGGATGGCGCAACTGATGATGTAACCTTCATCCGCTTCGAGCACATACCATTGGGTGGAACCGACTGAACTGAGGAAAGGCCCTTCCTGAAAGGCGGAGATTCCCGCTGTTTCCAGATAGGTGTCGTCAAAATCCAGATGGATTTGGTACCCGCGCAGGGAGACATCCTGAGAGCCCTCGATTTTGACGGCCAGGGTCACCTGATCGTAGTAATATATGTGTTCCTGGGCGGGCTCCACATAGATCATCACGCCGGGGTTGATCACGATGTTGCAGTCGGTGGAGCTGAAGAGCAGATTCTGGTTGAGCGGATCGCGCAGAATGATATCCGAAAGCGTCACATCGGTTCCGGCTGTTCCGGTGGATTGGTTTTTTGCTTTCAGGTCCACTGTGAACAGGGTGCCGGAGCCGGTCGCGCCGGGAGTGTAGCCCAGGATGGAGCAGGTTATGATGTAGCCTTGGTCCGCCTCGAGCGCATACCATTGGGTAGGGCCGAAGGAACTGAGGAAAGGCCCTTCCTGAAAGGCGGAGGTATCCGCTATTTCCAGAAAGGTTTCGTCAAAATCCAGATGGACTTTGAAGCCGCGCAGGGCTTCTTGCGCGGTCAGCCCTTCCACCTTCACCGCCAGAGTGACGGGCTCAAAGTAGGACAGGTTATAGCTGGGTTCATCGATATAAACTCTGATCTCAGCGGAAACGGTGTGCACAATTAGGATTCCGAATAATACTAACAAAATCGCTTTAACTGTCATGCGTCGCAGCACTTATTTCCTCCTTCATTTGGTATCGGGATAGCCAGAGGCGGTGACCCGGAAAAACATGCGGTTGGTTTGGATGGGGATGCTCCAGAAAGGGTCTGTGAGTCCGGATGCCACCATCTGCCAGTCTTCCGCGTTGGGGTCTTGCGCGGAATAAACAGAGTAGGTGCAACCGCTGGCCTCTTGCCAGTTCAGTTGCAGGTTGTTGCCCTGCAGGCTCAGAAATAGTCCAGCAGGTTGCGAGGGGACGAGGGTGTTGTCTGTATCCGTTGCCAGCACTTGAGCGAAGCGGGTGTGGTTGTCATCCAGATACTGCTGGTTGACCATCAGGTTTTGCTGGAAGCTGAAGCCGCAGGGGAAGCCGGTGTCCAGCAGCCTGAGACTCACATTCAGCAGTTGTTGGGGTGTGGAGGTGAGCAATCCGCCCAGTCCGGCAGGCATCAGATACTCGAAGGTGATGGCCAGCCTGCTGGGGGAATTGTCGTTCATGATGAGATTGTAATAGGGAAAGGGATCCGCGTTGATCAGGCTTCCGTGTGTGACTGCCGCGTTGCCGCTGCTCTTTACATTCTGCCCGAAGAGGGCGGGGTTGTAGTTCAACTGCACCATCCCGGAGCCGATCCTCTGATTTGGATCGGGACAGCAGGCCAGGATATCCAGGGAAAGAAAACTTTCGCCATTTACCCTTACCACCTCGGGAGACAGGGTGAACTCGATAGTGCTCTGGAAATTGGAACGCCGCGGCGGGGCAGCCTGGGCTGTCAGAGGCACAAGGCATAACAGGGCAAGGATTGTGCCCGCCAGGAGCAACCTGCCGAAACCGTTAGTATTCATCAGGGCTGAACCTCTGCGGGCGGGACAGTGCTCAATAAACCGGTATTGAGACGCCAAAACTCATTGAGGTCAACAGGGGAAACATAGGCGTCCAGGTTGAAGTCCGCGGAAAGATAGCCGTTCAAGCCGGTTTGTTCCCTCCAGTGGGAATTTCGGTCTACAGCGCCGATCTTGCCGTCGGCATCGGCGTCTCCCGCGGCCATCGCATGGATGCCTTCCTCCACCTCTACCATCCCGCCATTGCCATAGATGTTTGCGATATCGGTCAGGTCAAATAGGGTGGGGCTTCCGCTGCTGTTCAGTGTCTGGGCTGTGGCGCTCATGATGGCCATGTGGTTACGGTGCCTCAGCACCAGATAGTAAGGGCCAGGAGAGCTGTTCATCAAGATCAGATAAGGCTTTCCAGGCGTGCGCAGGTAGCCGCCGCTGTCCAAAAACAGCGAGTAGCTGCCCACGGGCTGGCCGTTGTGGACGGAGCGCAGTTCCAGCAGCATCCAGTCCACCACATCCCCGGGAATGGAATCCACGCAGGCGGGGGCGGTGGGATAGGGTGAATTGAGGGGAATCTCCGCATTCTGGGTTGTCAGCATGGCTCCCCCGGAGTATGCCCCCTGCAGCCAGCACTTGATCTTCCCGTAGGCGGCGCCGTCGCCGATGATCACATCTCCGTCAAAGGCTTCCACACCCGGGATTTCATAGCCGATCACGTCGTAAAGTTGAATATTCACGATGTCAATGGTGCTGAAATCTCCGGCGAGGGCGGTAAAATTGAGGTTGAGCATGTCACCGGGCCCGGTCACATACAGCTCTGCCCCCATAATGATGCAGGGAACCCGTATCCTGGTGGGGCTTTCCCGGGCACTCAGAAACCAGTATAGGTCAAATCCGCTGAGCAATTCTCCAATCTCGGCGCCCTGATACTCAATCTTGTCCGGATCGTATTCGAACCACACGGTGCAACCGCGGATCACGGTGGGGGTGTCCAGAGTCACATGCACGGTGAAGTCCTGCTGCGCCTGGGTCACCTTGGGATTGGGTGTGATGCTTACCGAGATCGCACTCAAGCCCAGGGAGGCCATTAGCAGCAGTAAACACAGGCAGAATCTGGAATTCATTTCTTCTTCCTAAAAGGGGGAGTCCGCCCCGTGGGGGGGGCGAACTCCTCTTGATACATTTATTTGATTAGGATACCTTTGGTGGTCTGCACTTTACCCTTGGTTTCCATGCGGAAGATATAAACTCCCGAGGCCACGGGGCGGTTGTTTTCGTCCAAACCGTTCCAGGTTGCCTGGTAGGTTCCGGCAGCCTTGCTGTCGTTCACCAGGGTGCGGATAAGCTGTCCACGGGCGTTGAATACTTTGATCTTTACAAATCCAGCTTCCTTGATCCCAAACTGGATGGTGGTGCTGGGGTTGAAGGGGTTAGGATAGTTGCTGCCCAGATAGCTGTGGGCGGGGATCACATTCACCACTTCTCCGTTGTTCAAGTCGCCGGTGGGATTGTTTTCGATCTCGATTTCCTGGTTGTCACAGGTGCGGGCTGTCATGTGCTCCAAAGCCAGGTCGGTGTTGGCGCCAGTCACGGCGAAGGTGAGGGTGGCGATCACGCCATTGCCTTCCACGACCGCGTCAGCTCCCATGGCTGCTATGGATACAGTGACCCTGCCATCGGCATTGGTGTGCAGCAACAGGCTGCCTTCAGGCCACACTTCGCCGCTTGCCACGTCAAGCAGATGCAGGCCGTTGCCATAGCTCACGGGGATGTTCAGGCCTTTCACAAAGCCGGCGTTGCCATCCAGAACCAGTTCCACGACCAGTTGGTCGGCGGCGCTGTGGCTGTTCAGGCTGATCTCGATGGGATTGGTTTCGGGGAAGTTCCTGATGTAATTGGTATAGCTCGTGTTGTAGTAGTTCATGGCGAACATCATCAGGTCTTCAATGTCGATCTTGTTATCGGGAGTGGGGCGGGAACGGCGCATATAGTCCGTGGAGGGTCCCACATCGATGACGTTGTAAGCATCATCCCAGGGCAGATTGGAAGTCACGCCGCGTCCCCAGGCGCCGGTTAGCATGGCAATATCGTTATCCAGAACCTGGCCTTCGACCACCACGTCGCCAGGCCAGTAGGAAATGGACTCGCGGTAGAAGGGGGCTTCGGGGGCTTCGCTAATGTTGCCGGCGGCATCCTGCGCGAATATGGTCACGTAGTAATAACCACGCTCCATACCGGTGAGGGCATAGGGGAAGGTGGCGGGAACAGGATCGACCGTGTATTTCACCCAGCCGTTCTGCGGGCTCGCGCCATAGGGATCGGGAGCGGTGATGGAAGCGGGTTCCTGGTGGTTTTCATATTCCGGATAGTGGTTGGCAGCATCTCCGCCCATGGCGTCGCCATAGCTCAGGATCCAGATATGGTTCTTCACCACGTCGCCGGTGTTGGTCCACATCAGGTCGATGGAGTTGTTAGCGTTTGGCGTGGTACGGCAGGGATGCAGTTCAGCAGTCATCTGAGGTTCCCAGACCACCGCGGCGGGACCGGTGAGGTCGATAATGAAATCCCAATCCAGGATGTAGAAGTTGCCAGCCTCATCCACCACCAGCAGATAGGCGGTATAGGTGCCTTCAGCCAGTGAGCCGATGGGCAGGGTCCAGTTGTCGATATCGGTCAGGACGCCGTCCACTGCGCCAACGACCGTGCTGAAATCGCCCGGATCGTTCGGAGCTATGGCATCCTCAGCCTGTATCAGGTAGAGGGCTGTAGCAAGATCCCAATCGTCGGTATAGGTGAGGTTGAACACGGGTTCGATGATGCCATCGCTATTCACCTGCACCACATAGGGCTCGGGGTAGGAGGCGATGTTGTCGATCACGACCAGGGGGTCTCCACTGTCGATCAGCACCCATCCGTCAACGGTACCGGCACAGACGATGGTGGCATTCATTTGATCTCTAAGTATCACGCTATCGTAGTCGATGATTATGTTGCAACCGGGGATTGGGACATTGGTGTAGGGATCCGCGTTGCTGGTGAGTTTCACCGTGAGCAGTTCCTTGTCCGCGCCGGTAATACCGTCTGCACCGCCAAGATAGCTGCCGGTAATGGTATAGAGGTAGTAATCTTGATCTGAGTCGTCGTATATGATTGGCATCAACATAGCACTACTATATCCAGAGTAAGCAGAACCAAGGGCGAAATCGATGTTTGATCCAGTATGAACAGGTTGTACGAAATCGGCCCTGGGAATTTTCAGTGTAATTTCAAATCCGCGCAGGCCTTCTATATACGACGCTTTCACTGAATAGGTCTGTTGGAAGCTGTTGGGGATCACTTCATCTGGCACGTCAACGTACAGTAACGCCGCGTTGCCGTAGATAATCTGGTCAACTATCATGTATGTGGGGAGATATGTGTTTACAGGAGGCACAAGGGTGTTTACGTCAGGTTCAGCTCCATCAACTTCGATGTGAATGTAGTTGTTTGCAAATTGATTGCCTGTGACTGTGTAGCCGGTGCCGGGATCGAGAATAACTGCGTACTTACAGTCGCTTATAGTGTTATTGGTAACCGTCGCTCCGGGACTTAACCACATTCCAACGCGTAATCCTGTGATGGTGTTGTGGTCGGCAACCAGGTCGGACGAATTAAAGTCATATAATCCATAATAGCAGCCATCGCTGATCTGGTTGTAGAAATAATCTACCCCGGTATTGTACTGAGAGTATATTGCTGTCTGGCTATCCGTTACAGTGTTGCCAGTCAGCACCATATCTACACAATTTGAGACTATTATTCCACTGGCGGTCCAACCACTTTCAGTATAGTAAATGCCGCTAACGTTGCAGTTGTCCATCGTGCCTGTGCAATCCCAGACCTGGATGCCATTTTGGGCTATTGTCCCAGTTTGTCCCTCGCCGATTGCTGTGACATAGTCCAGATTAACTGTCAGATTTTGGCTTTCTCCATTACCGTTCAAAGCAACCCCGGTTTTCTGGAAATTATCGACCAGCACCCTGTTCATGTTGATCGTATAGTCCACAAGCGGTGTATTGTTGTAGGCATATACGCCAACGCCATGCTGAGCGCCACTGAGTGTATCGTTCATGATGTTGATTACATCCACGTCTTCGAGGGTACCGCCAGCGTTCCAGAACGAGACTCCACAGAAGCGGTAGTTATTGTTTCCTTTGTTGTTGCCGTCCACGGTTACGTTTTTAAGCGTGAATTCTTGCACGCCATCCACGAACACGACCGGCTTGTTAGCTGCTGAGGTTGTGAACGACAGAGGCAGGACATCCGGCGACTGGATCACCACCGGATCAGTGCCAGCCCCGCGGATGGTGAGGTTTTCGGTAGTGACATGCAGTTGTTCGATATAGGTGCCGGGCTGCACCTCGATAACATGTCCGGCTCCAGCCGCGTCGATGGCTGCCTGGATGGTTTCATAATAGGCACCAGTGGTTATATTCCTGATAGGTGTTAACATCCCGCCGCTCAGGATAAGATCCATGGAACCGGGAGTGTAGTAGTATTTTAAGTTTGTGTCTACGTAGATTTCCGCTACAGGCTGTATGAAGTACTGCTGATAGTACTCCAGAGGTGCGGAGAAGCTGCCGGTGCAAATACCGGTGGCAGGGTCATAATTCATAACCATATTCTGCACCGGTTCGATGTAGAAGGTTGTCCACCACATGTAGCCAAGCGGATCATCACCTGTCGGAATCCTAAATCCAAACAAGGTTACATCATAGCCAACGCTGGGCTTTGTGATCCTGATTTCCTGGAACATCGGGGCACTTGGATTGGATGCGACAACTTGCACATCATATCCAAGGTTGGCGGCGTAGCTTGGCAGCAAACCCTTTTTACAGAACACGGTGTCATTGTTATAAACAGAATTGTTGTAATCGTTAATGTCACCTGACCAGGGAACGATTACCTCGACAGTGGCGGCATCCACGTCAGTCGGCATTACACCGCCAATTCCTACCATCTTGAAACTTGCTGTTTCCCGGTCCACTTCAAATTCTTCAAACCTGTATGTTTCCATTTCAATTGTTTGTCCGTCGAGCACATAGGTATCGAACTGGCTCCAGGGCCCGGCTGTATTCCACCGTTTGCACCTTACCTGGCTGTTGGGGGATTGATAGGCTATTACTTCCCAGTAAAAATCCTTCTTATAATCCTGAGGCACAGTGTAGGTAACTGTGGCGTATCCATTACTAAAGACCCCAGTTCCATACGTTGTATTCGCCCAACCACCACTATTTTTGGTGTAAAAACCCCAGATATATGCTGTTGCTCCATCCTCGGAATTGGGCGAGTGGACAGTGAATGTATAACTGTTACCAGCTATATAATTGTTTGATCCGAGTACTGTCATTTCAGCATTTGCCCACCAAGGATCGTAGAGAACATTGCTAGATGTATCATCACTGGGATCAGTGTCGCCCCACCAGTTGGGAGAGGCATCGAGGGAACCTGACAAGAAATTTTTTACTCCGCTACTTGCAGGATTTCCATCAATCAGATTATCTTCGATCTGTATTGTTGAAGTCCAACCATTATATAGCCCAATACCCATAGTGTTATTGTTGGTAATCTCATTATCAATTATACTTATGTTCATCGGGCTGTAGGAGCCATCTTGTTGATACCATGGTTCAGCATAGGCAGATAAGAAGAAGCCATAGTTGTTTTGATCTATGGTGTTACCCTCGAACTCTATGTTCCTTGCGCAATCGACCCATACTCCGCTACTATTGGCATGATGCAGGTGATTACCTTGTACCTGCAATGTCCCGGTGACTGCAGTGACCGATTGCAAAACCAGAGCGGCATTGGCAGTATAGCTGATCTCGTTATTCTCTATCAACAGACCAGAATAATCCAAGTGACCAGTCAGCTTTCCATTACCAAAACCTTCGGATTCATATCCCACATAAATACCGAAACCATGGCTGGATCCGGGGTTAACGCCAGAAACCAGACAATTTGTGATGTGCACATTCTGAAGGTTCCCAGGAGTGGATGCTTCGTAACCAACGATTATACCATTACCACTAAAGTTGATAACATCAATGTTGTTGAAAGTGACATTCCCAGATTTGATTCTTACACCTACTTTATCTGAGCCAAGCGTGGACCCATCGAGGGTAGCTCCATCTTCGCCATTGATCGTGAGAGCTTTGTTGATGTTCAGTTGCTCGGGGTAGTTGCCATTGGCAACCTGAATCACATCGCCGGGGGTGGCAGCATTGATCGCGGCCTGGATAGCCATGCCGGGACCTACGTGGTAATTCTCTATGGGATTGGCATTGGCCCAAACATAGGATTCCATATTGTTGTACTTGTTGTTGAATCCAGCTCCCAAGTAAAGCGCGTCTGCCAAAGCACCCTCGATATAAAATTCAATGTTTTTTGTGGGGTTGGTGGCGTAGTTGTTGTTAATACCATATGTATAATTCAGGATATGGATGTTGGTGTTAACAAGACCTTCTTCGTCTTCAGCGTAGATTCCATCCGCCAGGGTGCTGTTGGCAAAGTCAAAGTTCACATTATCGGATCCTCTGTTGAGGTATTGTGGCTTGGACACATATACAGCAACCCCGCCCCATGCGTTTCCGGAGGTCGTGATATTGGACATATCAACGTTGTGGCAACCTGATATTGCAATGCCTACACCCCTTGTGGTGCCGGTCGCGGTCAGGTTGCTCAAAACAACATTGTTATATCCGTGAACGTCAAACGCAGACCTCCTTGATCCGTTTATGGTGATGTGGTCCAGCGTCAGGTTTTCGTAAATTACCGGCAATGTGGCTGGGTTGGCTTTGATGCAATAGTGGTCATTCGAATTCGGGTTTGGCAGCACCGTGAAGTTTCGCAATGTCACGCCGCTGGCTTTAATATGGATACCATAACTGGTGGCGGCCGTAACATCGATGACCACTCCGCTTTCTGATTCGCCGATGATCGAGAGGCTTTTATCGATAACCAATGTGGCCGTGGCGGAATAGCTGCCATTGGCAACCTGGATTACATCGCCACTGTTTGCTGCCCCAATTGCCGCCTGGATCGTTGGCTGATCCGTGGGAACATTGATTGTTGCAGCCCTCAAACCTACTATTCCCAACAATGCCGTTAGGAATAAAACCAAAAAAAGAGTTCGTCGCATTCTTTTACTCCTCTTGTTTTTCCGATAGCCCGGTTTATATCCCGGACCGCTCATGGGCAGCCTGCTGGAGGGTGCCCGCCTATAGACAATCTATATATTTTTCATATACTTCTCGTCTGCGCGGGAGGACTAACCGGCTGGAATACAGGAGTAGCGCCAACAATCCCAATATACAGTTTCCGAATAACTGGTTAGCCATGCTACAAACAATGAACCCGATGGCCTGACAGATCTCACTGCGGGGTCACCGAAGATCGAGTCGCAATAAAATATATCTTCAAATTGATGTCAAGTCTTATTTACGGGCGGAACATATATAATGTTATGATTATATTTGCTATCTTGAATACGGAAAATGCTTTGTAGAGGGAGATTGGGCTATGAAACCTGCATTTGGATTATTTTCCACTCTCATTTGCAACCCTCTCTTCGGCAGGGGTCTTCCTTAGGTCATCCTTATAATTTATAAGGTTGACCTAAGGATGATGGGGCCATATCCTCTGGTATCAAATGAGGGCGATACCTTCTGCACCTGAAAAAATCTAAACATTAAAACACCTCCTTCCATATATATAGGTGCTATGAATGCGTTCTGTGCCTTGCAGGCAGGCTGGACAGGCTGCCGCTCAGGCTATGGCGATAGAGACAGTTCACACATTTAGCTTGACGGAATAAATCAGAGCCGCATAAAGTCCGATAAATCCTGAATGCGTTTCACATCTCCTGCTTTATCAGAGAGTTCTGAACGGCATGCGTCATCTCCGCGAGGGGAAAGGGATTTGACAATTAGTAGAAAAGAAGAGGTGCTTTATGCAATTGGCCGGCTTTCTTGATTCCCGGATGATCCTGCACGAACAGCGGGTATTGGATCTCGACACGATCTATCAGGGGCTGGTGGAGCTGATATGCCGCTATCACAAGCTGCCAGTGAGCTGCTCGCAACTGATGCGCCTGGTGCGCCAGAGGGAAGCACAATCGCACACAGCCTATCCCAGCGGAATTGGCATCCCGCACGTGCGTTTGGAAGGACTGGACGACACCCTGATCGCGATGAGCTTTTTGCAGAATCCGGTGCCATCGGAGGATATAAAGGTTTCCTGGGTGGTGATGATCATCACGGACAAAAGCAGCTCCAATACCTATCTGAACATAGTTTCGGCGCTCTTGAAGATGTCCCGCGATTCCGAACTGATGGAAGAGCTGAGGCAGCAGAACGACGGGCACGGGGTGGTGCAGGTTGTCAAGCAGCACGGGATCGAGGTGAAAAAGGAAGTCTGCATCGGCGATATCATGACCACCAATCCCATCTCGGTGAGCCCGGATACGCTGTTGAGCAAACTGAGCCTGATCATGAGCGACAAGGAGATTTCGATGGTGCCGGTCACGGATGAGGAGGGACACTATCTGGGCGAGGTGAACGTGCTCAACCTGCTCAAGGTCGGGGTGCCGGACTATCTGATGATGATTGACAATCTGAACTTTCTGCTCTCTTTTGAACCTCTGGAAAAGCTGTTTGAGACCATGGACGTCGCCACGGTGGGCGAGATCATGGTGAGAGAGGAGCCGGTGCTGCATCCCAAGGCATCCATCGTGGAAACGGTGGCACTGATGATCAGGCACCGCAAGAGTTTCGTCAGTATCGTTGACGAGGGCAAACTGGTGGGCGTGGTAACGGCAACAGACATCCTGCGCAAGGTTATAACGGTGTAATATAATGTATCTGATGATTTTAGCCCTGGCGATATTTATCATTACCTATGTGTTGATCATAACTGAATGGATCAACAAGATGCTGGCCGCCATGATCGGAGGGTTCGCGCTGATCCTGACCGGAATCCTGCAGCAACCCGAGGCCTTCAGCGCGGTTGACTGGAACGTGATCTTCTTTTTGATCGGGATGATGCTGGTCATCTCCGTGCTCAAGGATACCGGCCTGTTTATGTATATGGCGATCAAGACCGCCAAGCTGGCCAGGGGAAAACCGCTGCTGATCATGATCTATATGTTTGTGATCACTGCCGTTGTATCGGCGTTTCTGGGCAGCGTGACCACGGTTATGATCCTGGTGCCGATCCTGCTGCTGATCACGGGGGAGCTGAAAATCTCGCCGGTGCCCTTCATTATCACAATGGTGGTGGCTTCCAATATCGGAGGCGCGGCAACGATGATCGGTGATCCGCCCAATATCATCATCGGCAGCGCCACCAATCTCACTTTCATAGATTTCATGCTCAATCTGACGCCTCCGGCGACCATCACCACAATCTTCAGTTGCGGATTGATCTGGCTCATGTATCGCAAAGGGATGAAGGTGAGCACCGAAAACCGCGCCCGCTTGCTTAGCTATAAGGAAGACAACCTGATCAAGAGCAGGAAAAAGCTGGCGATCGCCCTCGTAGTGCTGTTTCTGATGCTGGTGGGGCTGGCACTGCAAAGCGTGCTGGGCATCCATACAGCCACGATCTCCATGTCGGCAGGCCTGCTGCTTCTTGCCATCAGCAGCCGTAAAAAGGTGGAACACGTGCTCACGAACGATGTGGACTGGGTCACGATCTTCTTTTTCATCGGGCTGTTCATCATCGTGGAAAGCCTGGTCAAGACAGGCTTTATCAACATGCTGGCCAATGGCGTGGTGGAGCTGACGCAGGGCAGGGCAAAAGAGACCTCGCTGGCCATCCTCTGGCTGTCCGGAGTCTTTTCCGCCTTCATCGACAACGTGCCCTTTGTGGCGGCGATGATTCCCGTGATCGAGCATATCGGCGAAGTCGCCAGGCAGATCACGGACATCAATCCGCTCTGGTGGTCACTGGCGCTGGGCACCTGCCTGGGCGGCAACGGCACCCTCATCGGCGCTTCCGCCAACATCGTCGCCGTCGGCATAGCCAAACACAACGGCTATCACATCCGCTTCCGTGATTTCACCAAGATCAGCGCGGTTTTCACCCTGCTTTCGCTGGTGATCTGCACCTTCTACATCCTGCTGCGCTATTTCTGATCTGATACCGTAGCAGCCTTTGCAGGAAGCCTACAGCGGTTTCAGGCACTCCTCGCCGTTGTTGCCCACCTTGTTTACGTATTTGCTCACGGGATACAGCGCGATGGAGTCATCCGGCGCGGGTTTGAGCAGGGGAACGAAGTCCAGCGCGTCCTGCTGGCTATGTTCCAGCCAGGCGAGGCGGTCATCCCCCCAGAGCAGCACCGGCATCCTGTGGTGCAGGGCCCGCATGGGGGAGTTGGCTTCGGTGGTGATGATGCCCAGCGAGGGAACGTAACTGCCGTCCGGAGAGCTCCAGGCGTCGTAGATGGCAGCCATCCAGAGCAAATCCCCCTGGGCGGCGTGGATGAAGAAGGGCTGCTTGTCGCTTTGCCTCCATTCATAGAACCCCGTGGCGGGCACGAGGCAGCGGCGGCGTTGTAGGCCTCCCCGGAAGCTGGGCTTGGCGGTGATGGTCTCCGCCCTCACGTTGAACAGCGGGAAGGGAGGTATCTCCCTGCTCCAGGAGGGGATCAGGCCCCAGCGGAAAACCCCCAGATAACGCCCCGCAGCCTGGCTCACCACCGCCATCGCGGGCTGGGTGGGCGCGAGGTTGTAGTTGAATTCCAACTGCTGGCTCTCCTGATTGAGGCGCAGCTCTTTGGCCAGCTTTTGCAACTGGTCGTGCTTGATCACCTGGGCAAATCTTCCGCACATGGCAAACTCCTTCTGGTTGACAAGATAGCGGGGCTGCCAAAACCTGCAATCATTATTTTGAGAACAGAGTGATTTGCAAGGAAAAAACATGGCAAAATTCGACATCGACGCGGTGATGGTAGAGCTGGAAAAGCACTTCCACAGCGTGCAGACCCCCATCGTTGACCTGATCCAGATTCAGACCAAAGACCCCTTCAAGGTGCTGGTTGCCACCATCCTCAGTGCCCGCACCAAAGACCAGACCACAGCCAAAGCGTCGGAAGCGCTGTTTCAGGTGGTGCAGACTCCGGATGACCTGGAAAAGCTCAGCGCCGCCAAGCTGAACGGCCTGATCCGCCAGGTGGGTTTCCACAATGAAAAGACAAAGCATCTCAAGCAGCTTCCCGCCGTGCTGAAGGAACGCTTTGGCGGAGAGGTGCCCTCTGAAATAGATGATCTGCTGCAGCTTCCCGGGGTGGGACGCAAGACCGCCAACCTGGTGCGCGCGGTGGCTTTTGGCCTGCCCGCCATCTGCGTGGATGTGCACGTGCACCGCATCAGCAACCGCTGGGGCTACATCCGCACCAAGACCCCGCTGGAGAGCGAGATGGCCCTGAGGAAGATCCTGCCCGACAGGCACTGGCTGAATTACAACTCTTTTCTGGTGGCCTTCGGGCAAAACCTTTGCACCCCCCGCAAGCCGCGCTGCGCCGAGTGTCCGATCCACCAATACTGCAAGCGCGTGGGGGTCTGATTCCAGCCCATCCGCCAAACAAAACTGAACTAATGCTTGACACATTCTCCGCAGGCATATAATTATGCAAAAACTAAAAGGAGGCTCCGCTTCATGGACCAGAACAACCCCAACTTTGGCATGCAACCGGTAGCCCCGGTGATGACTGTGGGCAATTGGGTGGTTACCTTCCTGGTGATGATGATTCCCGCCGTCAACATAATTATGGTGATCGTTTGGGCGGCGGGTGGCAGCGGCAATCCCAACCGCAAAAACTGGGCGATCACCCTGCTGATTTTCTGGGCTGTCCTCCTCGTTATCTGGATAGCATGGATGCTTCTCTTTGGAGGCACAATGCTGGGGATGATGAGTGCCCTAACCTGACACTAACCGCTATTACTGCTATTATTCCAGGACCGGCCAATCAGCGCCGGTTCTTTTTTGGCCTCCGCGGCAGGGGGATGGAGGGGCTTCAGCCGGATGAGGGCCGTCCCAAAGCTTCCCAGGCGCTCTGGATGTCCTGCAGCTCAAATCCTTTGCGGAAGAAGTGGGTGAAGGCCTTTTCCCGCAGCTTGTTGCGGGGCAGTTCGCTGTGGCTGGCGCAATATCTGGCCAGCAGCTCCCGCAGGTTGGAGGAGGCCTCCTGCCGGGGATAGATCTCCGCCAAAAGAGGTTCCCAGAGGGAGGAGGGGATGCGTTGCTCACGCAGTTTGGCGATGATCGCGCGGCGGCTGGCGCGGCGGTTGGCATAGGAGCGGATGAGGGTTTCCGCGAAGCGTTCGTCGCTCAGATAGTTTAGTTGCTTCAGGCGTTCGATGGCTTCTTCCGCCAGGCTGGGATGGAAGAGGTGCCGTTTCAGGTAGGCGCGGCATTGCAGGGTGCTGTGTTCGGACTTGGCCAGCCAGTCCAGCAGCAGGTTGAAAGCCCTGGCGCGCAGCAGGTCGAGCAGTTCTCCGGTCTCTCCGCTATCCGCCTCTCCTTCAAAACCTTCCGGAAAGCTCGGCGGGAGCACCCTTCTGGGAAGGGTGCCCTGATTCACGCCGTCTATCTCGATTATAACCGCGAGTTTATTCTTCGGGTTTATCCTCAGCCGCATCGGTGTCCACAGAATTCAAATTTTCGGGGCTCACCTTGGCGCGCACCTTTTCTTCGATCTCCTTCAGCAGATCGGGTGTATCTTTGAGGTATTGTTTGGTCTTTTCCATGCCCTGGCCAAGTTTGACGTCCTCATAGGAAAACCAGGAGCCGCTCTTTTTGATCAGCCCCATCTCGATGCCCAACTCAATGATGATGTCGATGTTGGAGATGCCTTCGCCGAAGATAATGGGGAAATAGACCGTCCTGAAAGGCGGGGCGAGCTTGTTTTTGACGATCTTCACCCGGGTCTTGGCGCCGATGATGTCGGAATCCGCGCTGCCATAGCGGATGGCGCCGGCATAACGCACTTCCATGCGCACCGTGGCGTAAAACTTGAGCGCCACGCCGCCGGTGGTGGTTTCGGGGTTCATATAGGCGGTGACGCCGATCTTCATGCGGGTCTGGTTGATGAACACCACGGCGGTGTTGGATTTGGATACGATGGCGGTGAGCTTGCGCAGGGCCTGGCTCATCAGGCGCGCCTGCAATCCCACGTGGCTGTCGCCCATCTCGCCTTCGATCTCGGCCTTGGGCACCAGCGCCGCCACCGAGTCCACGATCACCAGGTCAACAGCCGAACTGCGCACCAGGGTCTCGCAAATCTCCAAAGCCTGCTCCCCGCCATCCGGCTGGGAAAGCAGCAAGTCTTCCGTCTGCACGCCCAGTTTCTTGGCATAGGCGATGTCCAGGGCGTGCTCCGCGTCGATGAAAGCCACCAGTCCGCCAAGCTTTTGGGTCTCGGCGGCGATGTGCAGCGCCAGGGTGGTCTTGCCGCTGGCTTCGGCGCCGTAGATCTCAGTCACCCGGCCGCGGGGAATTCCGCCGATGCCCAAGGCGATATCCAGGTTGAAAGCGCCGGTGGGGATGGCGTCCACCACCTTCTGGGGACTGTCTCCCAGGCGCATGAGGGTGCCCACGCCATATTTCTTTTCCAATTGCGAGATCGCAGTCTTGAGCGCGGCTTGTTTGTTCTTTTCCAGCATATTGACTTCCTTATGGTATAATATATTGATTCAAAACGTGATAGGTGGGGCCTTCCGGCTTCAGGATGCTGCGGTAAAGCGTCACCGCGGTTTGCGGCTGCCAGGCGCTGTCCACCTCGCTTTGCAGGATTTCTTCTTCCAGCCAGACCGGCAACTGCCTTTTGATCCGCCCCAGGGTGATATGCAGCTTCAGCGGCTTGGAGTCCGGCTCGAAGCCTGCTTGCCGCGTCTGGCTCAACAGGTCTTTGTGCAGCAGGCGCGGTTCGTCGTCCCGCGCGTCCAGGCTTGCCCAGATCAGGCGCGGAGACCTGGCGGGAAAAAGGTCCAAACCACGCAGGGAAAGCCAGAGGGGACGCCTGCGGCACACGCATTCATCCACGATTTCAGCCAGTTCGGGCACACGGGTGGAATCCACATCGCCCAGAAAGAGCAGGGTCAGATGAAGGTTTTCATCCTTCACCCAGTTGACGCCGGTCCTGGGGCGAAAACGCCGCAGATGCTCCTCCAGATGGCCGCGCAGCGGGTCAACCGCCTCCAGCGCGATAAAACAGCGGTAGTTCATTCAGCGCTTGTAACCGATATCCCGCAAAAATTTCTTGCGCTGGGTGATGTCCGTATCCAGCTCAATGCCTTTGGGAGAGGAGCCGTCGATCACGCCCAGGATGCCTCTGCCCTGTTCGCTGGCGGCCAATACCACCTGCACCGGATTGGCGGTGGCGCAAAACACGTGTGTCACCTCGCGGCAATCTTTCACGGAGTTCAGAACGTTGATGGGGAAGGCGCCGCGCATCACGATCAGGAAGCAGTGCCCGGCTTTCAGGCGCAGCAGGTTTTCCACCGCGCATTCGATCAAGTCGTTGTCGGTGCCGTCCTTGCGGATCAGGCAGGGTCCGGACGCTTCGCTGAAGGCGATGCCGAATTTTGCCCCGGGAACGCTGTTTACCATCACCTCGTAAAGGTCTTCCAGGGTCTTGATGAAATGGCTTTGCCCCAAGATGATGTTGGCGTCCGATGGGAATTGCAGTTGTTCGAGCAGGAGTTCCATTCTGCAAACCTCTGTTATTTGTGATATTGGCAAGCAAAAAAGGGATTGCCTGCCTGTCAAGGAAAAGTTTGCCCGCCCCCGTCCCGCCGCCCTGATACCGCTCCCCTTTGCATCCTGTAGATTTCCTGGGGTTTACCTGGGGTCATCCTTAACTTCGCAACCACATACCTAAGGATGATACCCCAAAAACCAGTGGTGGCAAAGGAGGGCGGTATGGGGGCGGCGGGACGGGGGCAGGGATTTTGTGGAAAGGTTCTTTTGAGGTGGAAAGGTGGAAAGGTGAAATGGTGTAACCCCCGCAACAAGTCCCACCAGACCCCAAACCAAACCACCGCAGACTAAAAACCGCGTCATCCCGGGCAAGCTACGCTTGACCCGGGATCCAGTCTTTTAAAGCCACATCATTGCACCCAGTCCTGAAACAACGCCAACCAAGCTACATCCCGCGTCATCACGGGCTTGACCCGTGATCCAGTCTTTTAGAAACAAGCACCAGACCCCCAAAGCAACCGCCCCCTTTATAACCCCAATCCGTGGCAATCCGCGCCTTTTATCCGCGTATATCTGCGCGAACCGCGTGACAACGCAGCCACACCAGGTCCAAAACAGCCTCATCACGGACAAAGAAAAACCCCCGGGACTGACCCCGGGGGCTGTAATCTGAGCCACCGCACGCAGGACGCGGCGGAGGCGGTTGAGCTTGTCTATTTGATGAGCATCATCTTTCTGTGGCTGCGGTAATTGCCAGCGGTCATGCGATACATGTAAACGCCGCTTGCGACCGGGTTGCCGCGCTCATCTGTTCCGTTCCAGATTTCGCTATAGAATCCGCGGGGCTGGATCTGGTTGACCAGGGTGCGGATGAGCTGTCCCTTGGTGTTGTAGATTTCGATCTTCACCGGGGAGAGCTCTTTAACGCTATAGCTGATGGTGGTTTCGGGGTTGAAGGGGTTGGGGTAGTTGCCGATCAGGGCGGTTGCCGCGACCTCCACCACATCATCATTGGGCAGAGCCATTATGAAGTTCAGGGTGGTGGTCTGGTTGGCGTTCACCTGTATTCCCTGGGCGGTTTGGGAGACATATCCGGTTGCGGAGGCTGTCACGTCATAGGTTCCCACGGGCAGCATCAGGGTGTAGGCGCCGCCGTTGTTGGTTGTCGCGGTAACGCCGTTGGCGGTGATCTGGGCTCCGGCTATGGGTGTGCTGTTGGCACCCCGCACCACGCCGGCGATCAGGCCGGTGTACTGGATCTTCTCGATCACGCCGGAGAACGACGGCACGGAGCTAACGTCGTTTAAGTAGATGGCTTTCACCGCCCAGCGGTAGTTGCCATTTGGCACAGATTGCCAGCCGGTGTCGCTGAGGTTGGTTTCCGTGATCACTTCGGGAGTGAGGCACAGCCAGGATGCTTCGTTGTTTTCGTTGCCCTGGGTAAGGCGCCACACCTTGTATCCGACAAGCGGGCGGCCGTTTTGGGGCACCGCGCGGATTTCATCCGGGAAGGGCAGCCTGGGCTCTTCGCGGTTGCCGCCGTTGCGCTGGTCACGGGATGGATTGCCGTTTGCCAGCGGGCGGACACTGAAGCCGCTTGTGCCAGCGGATTTGACCACCAGGTCAGCCTCGCTGAAGCGGATGGTTTGGGCAGGAGCGGCCGCGGGGGTCAAGGCATTGCCGATATAGATGTTGTCGATTACCCAATGATACCAGAGGCCGGTGTCATCGGGACCATCGGTGGCGTTGAAGGCCAGCTTGATCTGCTGTCCGCTGTAAACGGCCAGGTCGATGGTGATGGGGGAGGCATAGTAGTTCCAGCCGCCGGTCTGCGCGGAGGCGTCCCAGATCTCGGTCCAGGTGGCTCCGTTGTCCTGGGAGATTTTCACGTAGTAGTGGTCTTCGTGTGTGGATCCCAGGAACACAAAGGAGTCGAAGCTCAGGTATGCCGAGGGCGGGCAGTTGAAGGCGGGTGTGATCAGCCATTCGTCCTGATGGTTATAATTCCACACCAGGCCGCACTGGTAAGCGCCGTCCGTGGGATTGGCCTGCTGGCCATTGAGGGTGGTCGTTCCAAAGCGGCACCAGGTGGGGTACAATCCGGCGCTGTTGGCCTCGCCGGTATTGGTGATGGTCTGGGTCCAATCCTCGGGCGGGAAGACGGTGTCTTCAAAGCTTTCCGTAATTTCAACGGCGTTGGGATCAGGCGCCTGCCAGGTGAGTTCGACTACTGTTCCGGCGTCGTTCTCATCCGCAACAACCGAGTGTGGTGCGTAAGCTATTTCGTTGAGGGTGATGGTGCCCATGTTGTGGTTGGATGCGCCCACGTTGATGGTTCCCTGCAGCGAGGTGTATCCGGGCGCCATGATCACATAGTCGTAAGTCTGGTTGGCATATACGCCGGGGATGGTGAAGCCGCCGCTGGCGGTGGTGTTGGCGTCGTAATTGGCGTAGCCTTGCAGATGGATGGATGCTCCGGAGATGCCCGCTCCGGTGTCGGAAGCGTTCACCTGTCCTGTCACGTTCACCATGGCCATCGGGGTCATGCTGACGTTGAGGGTCTCGGTCTCATCCTCTGCGATGGTTACGGTCCGGGTGGCGTCCACATGGCCGTAGGCGCTGAAGTTGACTGTATAGGTGTTGGGCAGGATGTTGTTGATCTGATACTGCCCCTGGGCGTTGGTGACGGTATGGTATCCGCCAGTGGCAAATGCTACTGCCACGCCTTCCAGAGGCGTTCCGCCCGCTCCGGTGACGGTTCCGTTCAGATGTCCCACTCCGCCGGGGATGCCGAAGAACGTGGTCATGGGGAACTGCCCGGTGAGGGTTCCGGTCGCGGTCATGTCGGCAGGATCGTAAACGGTGGAGTCGGACTGAATCTTGCGGGCACGGTTGCTGCCGACGGTCTGGGCTTTGAAGTAGTTTGAACTATTGTAGTAACTCTCATCCATCGGACGCTGGAAGGTCAGGATCAGGTTTTCGCCGTTCAGATAGAGGTAGGGGTTGGCGAAGGGTATGGTGATGACGTTTTCTCCAATGGGGAAGTTCAGGTTTCCGGAGAAGACCTGGGTGTGGTTTTGGATCGGGACCCAGCCGCCCGACATATCTTCCAGCGTGGTGGTTCCCAGCCAAACGTTGATGGGTTTATCGAGCAGATCCTGAATGAAGTTGTTGTAGAGGTACATGCCGGTGAAGATACCGATGAAGTTGCCGATCTCTGCAGGGTAGATCAGATACTGTTGCACCGAGTTCTTAAAGTAGAAATCGATGGGGGTGCGGGCTGTTTGGGAGCCATCGCCCACGGTGTAGGCAAAGATGCCTGCAGGCTGCACCAGGACGTTGAGATCGGGGGAACGGTCATTGAGGTTGTTCTGGTCTCCCGTGAGCACCACCCTGGCATAGATGGTGGCGGCGCCTTCTGTATCGGGAGTCCAGGTCAAAGCCACGCTGGCTGTGGCGCCTGGAGCCACCTGCACACCGGGAGCCGTGGCCAGTTCGATATCTGTGGGAGTGGCCACCTTGAAGAGTTTTACTTCATAGGTGCTTTGAGGCTGAGTGCCCCAGTTGAACACGCTCGCGGTGTAGGTGGAGGGTTGTCCCAGTGATGGGGTGTAGTTTCCGGCAATGGCTGTGGCGGCCAGGTCGTTGTCCGGTATCACTTCCAGCATCACGTCATCCAGATACAGCGAGCGTCCGGTTCCTCCCAGGCCATGTTTGAAGGCAATAGTATGGCCGGCGCCAGTGTAGCCGTTGAAAGGCACCACATACTCGGTGATGGTGGTGGTGAGGGCTATCGACTGCACTTCCGTGTAGGTGGTGGGATCAAGCGGATCGGCGATCACGCCCACCGAGAGCGGATAGTTTGAGCTGCTGGAGCGGGCCCAGAACTTCACGCGGGTGGTGTTGGTGGCAATGGCGGGCGCGTAAGGCGGGGCCAGCAGGATCAGGGTCGCATTCGCGTCGGAAGGATTGTAGAGCCGCACGCAGCTGGGCTGGCTGTGGGCATAGGTGGTGGAGGCATAGGTTCCCACAAAGGCACTGGTCGATGTGGACTGGATGATGGAGCCCCAATCCGGAGGAAGATCCGGTGTGGCGACGGCATCGAAGTTCTGCACATAGGGCAGGGTGGTGATCTGGGTGTCGATGCAGTTGGCGGTCACCGTGATGGTGTGTGTTTCGCGGTTTATGTTGTCCACTATGGTGATGGTGGCGGTGTGCGTTCCTTCGGTGGTGGGTGAGTAGTTCAGGGTGAAGTTCAGCGGCTGCCCAAAGTTGACGGTTGCGGGCAGGGCAGGCAGGCCGGAGAGGGTGTAGAAGGGGTTGCCTGCGATGGAGATGGAGTTGATTGTGAAAGACCCGCCGCCGGCATTGCCGATGCTGATCTGGCGGGTATTGTCGGTGTTGACCAGGATGGTGCCAAAATCCACGGCAGTGGCGCTGACGGTAAACAGCGGTGTGTTTCCGATGGGGCCAAGATGGAAGCCGGTCATCGGGAAAGTGCCGGAAAGGGTTCCTGCGGCTGATGGCGCGGCGGGGTCATATTGCGTGGAGTCCGCGCGCAAGAGGCGGGCCCTGTTGCTGCCCACGGTTTGCACGCGGAAGTCGTCGTTGGAGCTGTAATAGGCATCTTCCCAGGGACGGTTGGCATAGAGCACCAGGTTGCCGCCGGTATAGTTATAGGGAGTCTGCAACGGTATGGTGATGGTGTTTTCCCCACTGGGGTAGGTGACGTTGCCATCGTAAACCAGGGTCAGTCCATCCGAGGGCAGTATCCAGCCCGCGGAAAGATCGGAAGACTGGGTTGAGCCCAACCAGAGTTTGGTGGGTTTATCCGGCAGGTTGGTCACGAAGTTGTTGTAGAAGCTGAGAGCGGTAATGCTTCCAAACATTCCCAGTTCTTCGGGGTAATACAGGCACTGGAAGAGGCTGTTTTTGTAATAGAATTCCACCGGGCGGCCATCCAAAGAGGTGCCCTCACCCACGATAACTACATGTATGCCGGATGGCATCACCAGGACGTTGAGGTTCGGGCTCTGGTCGTTGGTGGGATTGATGTCTCCAGCCAGAAACACCTTGGCGTAAAGAACCACGCTTCCTTCAGCGGTGGGTGTCCAGGTCAAGGGCACATCCACTGTGGCATCAGGAGCAACGGTCACTCCGTTCGCCGTGGCCAGTTCCACGTTATCCCCGTTATAGAGCTTGACCGTGTAGGTGCTCTGCGAGGCTGTGCCCCAGTTGCGGATGGTGGCGTTGTAGGTGGTGGCGTTGCCGGCGGTAGGGGTTGTATTGCCGCTGAGCCGCTCGCAGGCCAGGTCGTTCGGCGCGATCTGCTCAAACACCACATCGTCCACATAGAGGCTGCGGGTGGTTCCGCCCAGGCCATGCTTGAAGCAGATGTGCGTGCCCGTTCCGGTATAGGAAGTGAGATTGACCACATATTCGGTTAGTGTGGTGGTGAGAGACAGGTTCTGCACTTCGGTGTAGGTGGTGGGATCCTGGGGGTTGCTCATTACTCCGATGGAGAGCGGATAGTTTGAGCCGCTTGAGCGTGCCCAGAACTTCAGGCGTATGGTGTCAACGGACAGCGGTGCCATGATTGGCGGCCCCACCAGGATCAGCGTGGCTTCACTATCCGAGGGATTATAGAGCCTCACGCAGTTGGGCTGGCTGTGGGCGTAGGTGGTGGAAGCGTAAGTCGCGCAAACCGCGGATGTCGAAGTTGACTGCACGATCGCAGACCAGTCGATGGGCAGGGTTGGAGCCGTTACGGAGTCGAAGTCCTGGCTGTAGGGCAGCGTGTAGATGGAGGGATCGAGGCAGGTGCCGGTGAGTTCCACGGTGTGGGTGAGGCGGTTGCCGCGGTTGTCCGTGATGGTGATGGTGGCGGTGTGGGTGCCTGCTGCGGTGGGATTGTAGCGGGCCACAAAAGTGATGTTCTGGCCGATGACCAGGCTGGCCGGCAGAGTGGGCAGATCTTGCAGCGTGAAGAAGGGGTTGCCGGAGATGCTGATGCTGTTTACGGTCAGGGTGCCTCCGCCGCCGTTGGCGATGGTGAAGGTCTGATTTTGGGTGGTATTCATCAGCACTGTGCCGAAGTCATGGCTGGAGGGGCTGACGATGAACATCGGATCAGGGCCGAGCGACGTCATGTGGAAACTCGTTTTGGCGAAGGTTCCGGAGAGGGTTCCAGCCGCGGAGGGATTCAGCGGATCGTAAGTCGTGGAGTCCGAGCGCAGGAGGCGGGCCCTGTTGTTTCCCACGGTCTGGGCCTGGAAGTTGTCGCTGCTGCTATAATAGTTCGAGTCCATGGGGCGGCAGGCATAGAGCACCAGATTCCCATGTGTGTAGGTGAAGGGAGTTTGCAGCGGGATGGTGATCGTGTTTTGTCCGCTGGGAAAGTCAACTGTGCCATCGTAAACCAGGGTCAGTCCATCCGAGGGCAGGATCCAGCCGCCGCTGAGGTCGTTCAGGTTGGTTTGACCCAGCCAGAACTTGCAAGGTTTGCCGGGCAGGTCGGTCACGAAGTTGTTGTAGAAGGTCAGGGCCGTGATGTGTCCAAACATGTTCAGTTCGTTCTGGAAGTAGATGGCTTGGTGCAGGCTGTGCTTGTAATAGAACTCCAGCGGCACGCCTTCCGCCAGGTTGCCCTCGCCAACTGTTACCACGATCGAGCCGGCGGGCTGGACGCTGACATCGAGGTTTGGGCTTTGGTCGTTGGTGGGATTGATGTCACCGGCGAGGAATACTTTGGCATAAAGGGAGGCCGGGCCTTCGGCAGCGGGTGTCCAGTTTAAAGCAATCTGTGCCGTGGCATCCGGTTCGACAGTGGTGCCGGAAACACTTGCCAGTTCAGTGTTATTGCCGTCATAAAGCTTCACGGTATAGACGCTTTGCGTGGCGGTGCCGTTGTTATGGATTGTGGCGGAGTAGGTGCTTTCCGTTCCGGCCGATGGTGTGGTGTTACCTGTCAGAGCGGTGCAGGCCAGGTCGTTGGGCGCGATTTCCTCAAACACCACATCGTCCACATAGAGGCTGCGGCTGGTTCCGCCCAGGCCGTGCTTGAAACAGATATGCGTGCCTGTTCCCGTATAGGAAGAGAGATTGACCACATATTCGGTGATCGTGGTGGTGAGAGACAGGTTATGCAATTCGGTGTAGGTGGCGGGATCCTGGGGATTGCTCATCACACCGATGGAGAGCGGATAGTTTGAGCTGCTTGAACGTGCCCAGAATCTCAGGCGTATGGTGTCAACGGACAGCGGCGCCATGATGGGCGGCCCAACCAGGATCAGCGTGGCTTCACTATCCGAGGGATTGTAGAGCCTCACGCAGTTGGGCAGGCTGTGGGCATAGGTGTTGGAGGAATAGGTTGACACCGTGGCGCTTGCGGAAGTGGATTGGACTATGTTCGTCCAGTCGAAAGGCAGTTCCGGAGCGGTCACAGCATCCCAGTTCTGGCTGTAGGGCAGGGTGGTGACGCCCGGGTCGCCGTGGGTGGTGAAGCTCCACACCGGGCAGTTGCTTGCGCTGCCATGGGCGTTGTAAGGAACCACCTGCCAATAATATGTGGTATTTAGCTGAAGATCGGGACTGGGGTCATAGGTGGTCGCCAGGCCCATATCCTGGTTGTTGACGTGGTTGGTAGGCGGATTGTTGGTGCCAAATGACAGACGGTAGCCGTCCGGCCAGATGTTGCCGGGCAGCCAGTTCAGGGTTGCGAAGGGGCTAACCAGGGTCGCTCCGGGCTGGGGTGAAACCGCCACCGCAGGGTCGGGCGGGGTGGTGGTGGGGGTGATCAGTTGGATGTTGGGACGGTTGTAGGTTCTTGTGCCGTCAACGGCGGGAAAGCTGGCGTCCTGATGCTTGTAAACAGCCTTATAGTCAGGGTTGGTGCTGGTATATTGGAAGTTGGGGTAATTTGACGACCAGGTGCTATCCCAGTTCTCAAACAGGAATTCGATGTTCTGGCTGCCGTTCCAGGCAAAGGGGGCGCTGAAAGCGATGTAGAACCAGCCTCCTCCATTGTAGGTCAGGTTGCCCTGGAATACCTGCTGAAATTGCGTGTTGTCCGGATAACCAACGTCCGTTGTCTCATAGGCCGGGGCAGTGGTATGCCGCACGAACACGCGTTGATCCAGCATGGAGTAGTGGCTGGGCGAGTTGCCGACGAAGAAGCCTATGCCGATGATGTTACTCGCGCTGGTGAGTCCGGCAGCGTTTATTTCTGCCTGCGTGTAGATAACCTTGCTCCAGTTGTAGTTATAGAATCCGTAAAATGGAATGTAGCTCTGGGTGCTGGTTCCGTCGCCGATGGTGTAGGATTCGGCGAAAGCGGAAACCACCAGGAGCAGGAACAGGGTGAAGATAACAAGTCTTTTCATCTCTTCTCCTTAGAGTGGTTCATTAAAGATTGTTACGATTGAGTTTTGAACAGGTGTTAAAACTGTTGACACCTTATACCCTCGAAATGGTGATAATTGTATAACCTGGCTTGAGCATGTCTGTGCTTCAGCTTGCACCGCTTGCGGGCGTGAAGGTGTTGCGGGGCGAGCCGCAACCGCTCCCTGCGATACTTTCCTGTCAACACAGTTTTTGCTACAGCTCAAGCTGAACATCGCTTACCTCGATGTCTTCATTTTGGGAGAACGCAAATGAACCCAGCTTATCAAAGGTCACAAGCTCAGGCTGGCATTCCCCTACCTTATCCCATGCAAAAAGAGTTCCATCTTTTTGTAAAGGATTATTTTGAAGCGCTGCGTAGTAATTGGCTTCATGTCCTGCCTTGCGAAGGCAAAGCGATGGCGGTGGTCATTCCGGCTTGTTTTGGGCTGGATACTTGACCTTATATCCGGGCTGCCGAAGTCTGTTCGGCAGAGGCAATGGAGTTGCCTGTTTGGAAGAGACCTCCGGTCTCTGTGGCAAACAGACTTTGCCACCCCTGGGCACTGGATCCCGGGTTAGACGGTTCACGCAGATATACGCGGATAAAAGGCGCGGATTGCCACAGATTGATGTAAGATAGGTTCAGGATTTGCCCTTATTTTGTTCTTTTAATTTGTGTTAATTTGTGTAATTTGTGGATGATTATTCTAAAAGACTGGATCCCGGCTCGCAGGCCGGGATGACACAGAATATAGCTTGGTGGGACTTGTTTCGGGGGAACCTTTCCACCATTCCACCTTTCCACCTTTCCACCTCAAAAGCACCTTTCCACGGCCTGATCGTAGCACCTATATATTATGGGGGAAGGATAGTCCTCATTTGCATTTCCCTCTCCGGCGTGGGTCTTCCTGGGGTCAACCTTATAATTTATAAGGAAGACCTAAGGATGATGGCACAGAATCCAGTCGTAGCAAAGGAGGGCGCTATGAGGAACGCGTTGGTCTGATTTTATCGGTTATCTTCCGTTAACAAACCTATTTCTCAGGCTTAAAGATAGCCTTTTTTGTTGACATGAATTCAGACACGAAATGCAATGTCTGAAATACCACTTTCGCCAAGAAAGGGAACAAACTTTATGAAAAAGAAATGGAGAATTATAATCGGGATCGCGGTTGTGCTGATCCTGCTGGTGCTGGGTCTGCGTGCCTGCGGCAAGGCGGGCGGCAAAAAGATGGCTCAAGATGCAGTCCCGCAGTCCTATACTGTGGCCCGGGGAGACATTGTCACCAAGATCGAGATCACCGGTGAGGTGCAGCCCCAAACAGTGGTTGCCCTGAAATCCAAGGTCTCGGGCAAGATCGTGAAACTCTATGCCGATGAAAACGACTATGTGAGCTTGGGACAGAAGATTGCGGATATCGAGCCGGACTACAACCAGGCTAATACCCTGTTCAGCACCAAAGCCCAGCTCAGCCGCGCCGAAATGCGCCTGAGAAACGCACGCAAAGATCTGGAGGACAAACGGATACTGCTTGCCAAGGACTACATCTCCCGTGAGGCTTTCCAAGCCGCGGAAGACGAACTTAGCTCCGCCCAGATCGACCATCAGCAGGCGCAATCGCAGTATGAGACGATCAAGGATATGGACGTGCCCGGCAAGGTGATCCACGTGTTTGCCACCTCTTCCGGCGTGGTGATCGAGCGCAAGGTCAACGAAGGCGAGATGGTGCAGTCCAGCCTCGGCAGCTTTGGCGAGGGCACGGTGCTGATGAAGATCGCCGACCTGGCCCAGATGACCGTCGCCAGCAAGATCAACGAGGTGGACATCGCCAAATTCAGGCTGGGACAGGAAGCTACCATCAAGCTGGATGCCCTGCCCTATGAGGAGTACAGTGGCCGCATCGTGAAGATCGCCCCCTCGGCGGTCACCGAAAACAATGCCAAGGTCTTTCCGGTGGAGATCAGCATCGATGCCAGCGGCGCCAAAGCCAGGCCAGGCATGACGGCGGCGGTCACGATCATCGGCGAATCGCGCCTGAATGTGCTGGTGATCCCCATCCGCGCGGTGTTTACCGACGACAAGGGGCAGGACATCGTATATCTGCTGCCCAAAACCTCTACCAAAGCGCAAAAGGACGCTCCCGAACAGGAGCCTTTGCCCACGCCTCTGCAACTTGGCGCCAACGACCTGCAGCAGGTGGAGGTGCTCTCCGGCCTGAAGGAAGGCGACAGGATTTCGCTCACGGAACCGGGATCGGCCAGGAAAAACATGATGTTTATGGGAATGTAAAGGTATAAATATGATAGAGATCAAGAACCTCTCGCGCAGCTTTGGCGAGCTAAAAGCTGTTGACGGGATCAGCTTCCGGGTGGAACCTGGCGAGATCGTGGGCTTTTTGGGGCCCAACGGCGCCGGTAAGACCACCACCATGCGCATGATGACCGGCTATCTGCAACCGAGCGGGGGTGAGATCGAGCTGGACGGCGAAAGCATCTTTGCCGACCCCCTCTCCGCCAATGCCCGCATCGGCTATCTGCCCGAACAGAATCCGCTCTATGCCGATATGGACGTGGAGGAGTTCCTCGTCTATATGGGACGCCTGCGCAGGCTGGGCAAGGAACAACTGTCCAGCCGGCTGGACTACGTGCGCGACAAGTGCGGCCTGCAGGATGTGTGGAGGCAAAGGATCGGCACCCTCTCCAAAGGCTTCCGGCAGAGGACCGGCCTGGCTCAGGCCATCCTCCATGATCCCGAGGTGCTGATCCTGGACGAACCCACCAGCGGACTCGATCCCAACCAGATACTGGAGATTCGCGAGCTGATCCGCGAACTTGGCAAAGCCAAGACAGTCCTGCTCTCCAGCCACATCATGCAGGAGGTGCAGGCGCTCTGCGACCGGGTGGTGATCATCAACGCCGGACAGATTATTGTGGACGACGCCATCGACAATCTGGGCTCCTACATCGAAGGCTACAACCGCGTGGTGCTGGAAGTGGAGGCCGTGGAACCGGACTTTTCGCCCTGGCTGGAACAACAGGCCGATGTGGAACTGGACGCCTCGCAGCAGGAGGAAGGCGTTACCACCCTGGAATTCCTCTGCCCGCCGGATGCCGATATCCGCAAAGACCTGTCTGCCTACGCGGTTTCCCAGGGCTGGCAGATTCTGAGCATCTATCTGGAAAAACAAAGCCTGGAAAGCATCTTCCACGAGCTTACCTCCGAGACGCGGGACGCGATGGAGGAACTGGCGGAAGAGGAATTGCCGACGCAGGCTGAGGACGCGGCAGGCCTCGCGCCGGAGGAAACGGCTGCGGACACGCCGGAAGACAGCGAGGAGGAAGACAGATGAACCCCGCCCTCACCATAGCCCGCAAAGAATATCAGCTTGCCATACGCAACCTGAGCACTTACATCGTTTTGGGCATTTTCCTGATCTTTACCGGATTCTATTTCGGCAACACCGCCTTCAAGGTCGGCCTGGCAGAATTGAGGGGGATTTTTGGCTTTATGCACACCCTCTTCCTCTTTTTTATCCCCGCCCTCACCATGGGCAGCATCACCCGGGAGCGTCACAGCGGCACCCTGGAACTGATTTCCACCCTTCCCATACGGCGCGGGCACATCATCTGGGGCAAGTTCCTGGCGGCTTTCGGCCTGCTCAAGACCGTGCTGCTGCTCAGCCTTGTCTATCCTGTGCTGGTTCTGCTTTTTGGCAGCGGCTTCGACATCGGGGCTGCAATCAGCGGCTACCTCGGCCTGCTCTGCGCCGGCGCTGCCTACATCGCCATCGGCATCTTTGCCAGCAGCCTTTCCGACAACCAGGTGCTGGCCTTCATCCTGGGCCTTGCCATCTCCGCCGTGTTCTATCTGCTTGGGCATCTGGGGAGCATCCTCTCCGCCACCCTTTTCACGCGGCTGGAGTTCTTTGGCTTCGACTACCATCTGCAGAGCTTTTTCAAAGGTGTGATCGACACCCGCGACCTGCTCTATTTTGCCGTTGTGGCTTACATCTTTGCCTTGCTGGCGCAGATGCGTCTGCAGGCTCAAAACCTTGCCCAGGAGAAGTGATATGGCTCAGAGATCGCAAATATTCAGTTCCTACCTGCTGCGCGTGGCCATCGCCGTGATGGTCTTGCTGGTGGGGGGCTTGCTCTACCTGCGCCAGGATGTGAGCCGCGACCACGTCTATTCGCTCAGCAAGCACAGCCGCTCCACTGTGCGCGCCCTCAAGGACAAGGTGCTGGTCAAGGTCTTCGCCTCGCGCCAGTTGCCTCCGGAGTTCAGCAATCTAAACCGCGCCCTCAGAGACCTGCTGGAAGAGTTTCAACGCAACAGCCGCGGCAAGTTCCGCTATGAATATGCCCGTTTCGCCACCAACGAAGAGCTGCTGGCCCAGGCTAGCGCCAGCGGGATTCAGCCCTATGTGGCGCACATCCAGGAAAACGATGAACTGGTGAGCAAGGAGATCGTGCTGGGGCTGGTGCTGGAAGGCGCGGGCAAGTCTCAGCGGATGGTGCTGATTCCCGGTATGGAAAGCCGCATGGAATATCAGATCATGAAGGAACTGAACAAGTTCGACGCCCGTCCCCTGCCTGATCTGACCGTCTTTGCGGACTCCCTGGGCCTCATGTATCAATATGCCAACAACCGCAACGAACTGGCCACCTTCATCTACGAACTGAGCCAGAACTACAATATCATCTACACCGATCTCAAGACCGCGCCCCGCTTCACTCCCGTGATGCTCTGCCTCGGCGTGGTGAGCGATCTGCAGCGCATTCAGCTCTACCATCTGGACCAGTATCTGATGCAGGGCGGGCAGATCGTGATGACCCAGGACCGTGCCTATGTCTATTCCAACAACTATGGCACCGCCGTGGTGGAGACCGAGAGCAACCTCTTTAAGCTGCTGGACCACTATGGCATCCACATCCATAACAACCTGGCGCTGGACCGCGAGTGCGAGATACGCAAGGGAGCGGGATTGGGCACCCAGGCGCCTTATCCCTTCATCCCCATGATCCGCGGCAACCCGAAGCTGGATTATACCCGCGGCTTTGACAGCATCTATCACTTCCTGGCCTCGGAGGTCACGCTGCTGCCGGGCGCAAGGCTCAAATATAGCCCCGTGCTGCAGACCTCAGATCACTCCAACCGCCTGCTGGGCCCCGTGTTTCAGGTGGAGGAATCCATCAACCGCGGACTGGAGCCGGGATATCTGAACCAGCCTCCCATCACCGTGGCGGCGGAGTTTTCCGGCCAGTTCAACAGCTTTTTCACCGAGGCCCTCACCGATTCCACCTTCCACGCCTCGACGGACAAGGCGCGCGTCATCCTCTTCGGCGACAGCGAACTGCCTCTGGATTTCGGAGCGGGCGCTTATGTGGTGCTGAATGCAGTGGATCACCTGCTCGGCAGGAAGGAGGCCATCGAGCTGCGCTCCCGCAACCTCCGTCCCTCGCTGCTGAGCACGGGCGTATTCATGGAACGCTTTAAGATGGATCCCTCCGATCCGGACAGGACTTCCGCCATGCTCAAAACCTGGTTCAAACTGGGCGCCATCCTTGGCCCGCTGGCGCTGCTGCTCCTGATTGGCGCGGGGGTGGCCGTCCATCGCAAGGTCAGGAAGGTGGAGGCATGAAGCGCAACCAACTGATCCTGCTGCTCATCCTGTTGCTCCTGGTGGCGGGCTACATCTTGCTGCGTTCGCGTTCCCCGCGGGAAAGCCTCAAGCCGGTGTTCGCGGTGGATTCGCTGCATGTGGGGCGGATCGAGATTTCCCAGGGGGAAAGAAAGATCGTCTTCTCCAAAACCACGCAAGGCTGGAAGATAAGCCAGCCCATCGACTGGGATGTGGAGCCCGACCGCTTTGGCCTCTTCTTCCGCGACGTGATCAAGGGCAAATATGCCACCACCGTCATCGGAGAAGGCAGCGAAGCCGTCGCCAGCTATCAGTTGCAGGACTCCCTGGCCTTCTGGGTGAAGGTGTGGGATACCAAAGACAGATTGCGGACGCAGGCGCTCTTTGCCAATCTGGGGCATCCTTTCGACTACTTCCGCTACGCGGGGCAGGACAAGGTCTATCAGATTCGCCAGAAAGTGGCCTCCGAATATCAGCCCGACCTGCCTTACTGGCGTAAGCCCAATGTGCTCAGCATTAGCCCCGACCGGCTTTTCCGGATATCGGTGCGCCATCCCAAAAACAGCTACGTGCTCAGCCGCAACGCCGATCTCTGGCATTTTAAGGACAAGATCGCGGAGTTTGACGTGCCGCCCGGTAACGTGACCATGGCCAAAATCCAGAACATCCTCGCCAAACTGGATGCCTACAACGTCATGCAGGGAGAGGAAGCTCCCGCGCTCCAGGATTTGGGCGATCCGGTCTGTGAGGTGGACATCCTGCTCACCGACAAAAGCCAGCGCCAGATCAGGTTTTACAAGTATGGCGACAACTATCTGATGACAGTGGACAACCACCCGGATATGTATTTTGAGGTGATCTTCGACACCGTGTTCCGCTTCACCCGGCATGCCCCGCTCTTCAATGCCAGGGTGGGGGAGTTGCCCCCGGAAGGCGCCATTTGACCACCATCACCCACGCCCGGGCGCTGGATGAGCCTCTCTTTGAGAGTATTACCCGCATCTGGGTGAATACCGGCATCAGCAATCCTGCCCGCATGGATGACCTGGCCTCGGTGCGCTACAATCTGGACAACGGCGGCATCATGCTGCTGGCCTGGGAAGATGAAGAACTGGCCGGAACAGCCTGGCTAAGCCACGACTTCCGTCGCCTCTACATCCACCATATGGCGGTGGAACCTGCCCTGCAAAACCGCGGCATTGGCAGGCTGCTGCTGCAGGAGGCCCTGCAGATTGCCCACGAGAAAGGCTTTCAACCCAAACTGGAAGTCCACCGCGACAACCCCGCCGCCCGCCATCTCTACCACAGTTGCGGCTTCACCGACCTCGACGGCTATATCACCATGATCCGCCGCGGCTGAGCACCACGCGGACTTGAGTTCTAAAAGTCCGTGGAAAGGTGTTTTGAGGTGGAAAGGTGGAAAGGTGAAATGATGGAAAGGAACTCGTGGTGTCGTGGTGTCGTGGTGACGTGTTGATGGTGGACGCAGCCCAGAACAAGTCCGCCAAGCTATATTCTGTGTCATCACGGGAAGTCGGGGCCCCTCTGGGGTGGCTTACCCGTGATCCAGTCTTTTGAAAACGACAACTCAGCACCAAAACAAATCTCCCCTCAGACTAAAAACGTGTCATCCCGGGCTGTCGGGGTCCCCGCCAAAGCGTGTAGCGGTTTGGTGGGGTGACTTGACCCGGGATCCAGTTTTTTAGAAACGACCATCCAGCCCTGATACAAACCAACTCAGACTAAAAGTGTGTCATCACGGCCTACCGGGGTCTTCGCCGGATCGGTAACGATCCGGAGGGGTGGTTTGAGCCGTGATCCAGTCTTTTTGGCCTCAAATAACCATCCGACCACAAAACAAAACACATCCAGCTATACGCCGCGTTATTTGGTGCAAGCACGCTTGACTTGGGATCCAGTCTACCCGTGATAACGTAGTCCATAGTTTGGTGGACTTGTTTCGGGGGAACCATTCCACCATTTCACCTTTCCACCTTTCCACGACCTCATCGTAGCACCTATATATTATGGGGGTGGGCCTCATTTGCATCCGGCACTCTGGCGTGGGTCTTCCTGGGGTCAACCTTATAATTTATAAGGATGACCTAAGGATGATGGGCTAATGCTTTGCGGGGTAAAATGATAGCGATATGGGAGGGAGGAGGGGAATCCGGCTTTTGGCTCCTGTGTGTCGCAGATGTATCGTCTTTCTGGGATAATACTGTTTAGTTTGCGTTATTACAATTGGATTTCATTTCACCTTCCCACGGTTGTTTCAAAAGACTGGATCCCGGGTTCCAAGGTTCACGTGGATATACGCGGATAATTCAAGGGCTGCCGAAGTCCGTTCGGCAGAGGCAACGGAGTTGCCTGTTTGGGAGAGACCTCCGGTCTCTGTGGCAAATGGACTTTGCCACCCTTGTGCACTGGATCCCGGGTCAGACACCCCAGAGGGGCCCCGTCTGCCCGGGATGACACGCTTTTTAGTCTGGGGATGGTCTGTATTAAGAATGGCTGGTTGTTTCTAAAAGACTGGATCCCGGGTCAAGCCCGGGATGACACAGTATATGGTCTGGTAGGGCTTGTTTCGAGGAACCTTTCCACCATTCCACCTTTACACCTTTCCACCTTCAAAGATCCTGTCATCCGCGTTCTATCTCCATCTCACGGTCACCACTCCGCCACGACATCACGTCACCACGACACCACCTCACCACGAAGGGAACCTTTCCACCTTCCTGCAACAGCAAACAGAAACCAGGGAAATCATCTTTAACTTATCTGAAATGATGATGTTAAGCCAGGAATATTTCTCTTGACGTGATGCCAGTATGTTGACACATTGTCCACAAACTGGAGGTAAAATGACAGATCAGTTGGTAGATGTCACCCATCAGCCCTTCGACCATCAGTATCTGAAGGGCTTGTTCAGCGGCTACCGCTATCCCCGTAACAAGATCAGCAAGCTGCTGAATTCCGGGGAGATCATTGCGTTGAAGAACGGCCTCTATGTCCTCTCAAAGCGCTTTGGCAGGAATCTTGTTCCCGAGCTTGTTGCCAATCTCCTTTACGGGCCTTCCTATGTTTCTCTGGATTACGCCCTGGCCAGGCACGGCCTCATTCCGGAACTGGCTTTCCAGGTCACTTCAGTCACCACCGGAAGCCGAAAGACCTATGAGACCGCCGTGGGAACCTTTAGCTACCAGCATCTCAAGCCCACTTATTACTGCCAGGGCTATCTGTCGCGGAAAGTCGGGGACACCAGCTATCTGATTGCCACTCCGGAGAAGGCTCTCTGCGACAAGCTGTATTTTGCCCCTCCCCTGGAAGATGCCGATGCTTTGGAGCGTTATCTCTTTGAAGACCTGCGGATCGATATTACCCACCTGCGCGACCTGGACAGAAAGCTGATCTCGCGTCTGGCTGGCCTGGCGGGAAAGCGCAACCTCAAACTGCTAAAGGAGTTGACAACATGAATACCCATCCCCTGCACTCTCTCCTGAACGGATATGAGCCTGGCAACGCGGACGGTTATCGCCGTGGACTGCGTGAGGCAATTCAGAAAATCTGCCTGCTGGGACTCTGGCGGGGAACCTTCTTTGAACACGCCGCTTTCTACGGCGGAACGGCACTGCGGATGCTGTATGGCCTGGATCGCTGGTCGGAAGACCTGGATTTCTCACTGTTGGAGGAAAAACCGGATTTCCGCCTGAAGGCTTATCTGAACTCCGTACGCCAGGAATTGGAGGCTTGGGGGATCAAAGCTGAAGTGGATGTAGCGGAGAAAAAAGCCAGCCAGATCGAATCCGCCTTCATCAAAGCCAACACCCTGAAAACCCTGATCGATCTAAAAATCCCAAGCACCGAACTTACCCGTTTGCATCGCGATGAGGTTAGCAGCGTGAAATTCGAGCTCGATCCCCATCCACCCTGTGGATTTGACAGCGAAAGCCGCTTCCTGCTTGAACCAATTCCTTTCAGCGTCCGCGTGATGAGCCTTCCCGATCTCTTTGCGGGCAAGATGCACGCGGTTTTGGCCCGCGGCTGGACGTCCCGGGTCAAAGGCCGGGATTGGTACGATCTGATCTGGTTTGTCCGCAACGGGACTCCCCTTAATCTGGCGCATCTGGAAGCCCGCTTGAAACAGAGCGGTCACCTTGGGCTGGAATCTTCACTGGACGCGGTTTCTTTCCAGACCTTGCTACGCGACAGGATCGCTGAGGTAGATTTTATCCAGGCCAGACAGGATGTCCAGCCCTTCGTTCCCAATCCCGCCGCGCTCCAAAACTGGTCGCAAGAGCTGTTCAGTGACCTGGTGGAGAGGATTAAACTGGAGTAGTCCAGATGGGAAGAGACCAAATTAGAAACAAATAATACCCCGTATTACAAGAGTATATCCGCGTAATAAGGGGCGTATTACAAGAGTATAACTGCGTAATCAGGGATATTTTGCTTGACAGGTTATTCACTATCTCATTTTATTATCTCGGTAGAAAAGCTTTGCCGCTGTTGAGCGTGATATTCCGGGTTGTCCGCAATCCTTTACTTCCCACGCTCTAACTCAACAATCCGCGTAACCATTTCAATGCTTCTTGCGATATGCGACCTGAATACACATATTCTTGCCCTATTGTAAACGACTTCAATCTGGCGTAGCCGTTCTCGAGTTTCCATTCCCTTTTAGCGTTATAAGTTAGCGGGCAAGATTCCTTGTTCTCCCGATACATCCATGCCGGTAATCTCCAATAGCTTGTTTTGTCCTTATCCGGGTCAGTTAGTTGGAGTTCTTCCCGGTAGTGCTCAAACACCCCGTAACCTTTGATTTTGTTCCCTCCAAGCGCTTCTATGTTAAGCGTTTCACTGGCAACGTAGAGGGTGTTGTTGACGCGTTGATTCTGGAAATGATAATGCGGATGATATTTTGCCCAAGGGTACTTGGGCTGCTTGCCTGACTGCTCCTTGGCGACATCAACAATATCGCCGATCTGCATCCAGCCCCAGATCAGGTGTATGGGTCTGGCTGATTTGTCGTAAAAGTATTTTTCATTAACTTTCCTCACTCTTTGATAAAGCCCATAGAATAGAAACAGGTCACCAATACCCACACCTTGGTTCCTAAGATGGCCCTGGGCAGCATGGCATTGTCCAAACAAGCCACGCCAGCCTGTTATGCGAGGCGAGTAGGCGTTTTCGCAGATATCAGGGTCAAAGTGGGCATAGTTTTTACTTCTGACTTTTCCTTTTGATGTTTTAACGGCGAGATCGTCAATCAGATTTTCCAAATCCACGTCATGAGGTTTCAGGTCTTTGTATCTTATCGAGTATTTCCCGTCACAATTCAATTCCGGGATTGGTAATGATACTATGGTGCCATCCTCAAGAATAGGACTGGGTGAGCCGCCATTGCTGCTGTCAAAGCCCTTGCGAGAAAAAATGATTTTCATTGTTTACTCCTTGATTATTGTAACGTTGTAATATCTCTTGGTTCGCCATTAATACCTTTGGGTAAACGGCTTATGAATTCGATAACTCCTTTTATAGTACTTGGCTCGAAATTGCTTCTGTGTCCTCTGCCTACCACGATCTTCTGCAAGATTCCGGAAGGTAGCTCTTTCGCGTCTTTGCCAAAGTAATAGAAACCATCCTTGGCTGAGATAAGAACATATTCAGAGCTTGTATCTCGCTTGAAATCTTCCGCGCCATGAATAGCACTTTTCCTCTGCTCGTAAAGGCCATTGCACTTGGCGCGGTAGTACATGTTGTCTCCACATTTTCTTTTGGAGACCGGAGATTCTGGCTCTGGTTTCTTTGCAGCAAAGCGGGGGTCGTTGAAGTATTGGTCGTGCGTAAGTTTTTCTTCCACTTTCATCGCATAGACGAGTTTGTTTTCCAGAGCCTTGGGGCTGAGTCCAACGATCCAGTCTCCTTTTTGGGCAGCATTCCTGATCTTGGGTTTACAGGTAGCAAGGGTGCAATACCCCCAAAAAGGGTTTGGGGCAAAGCCTCTATCATTAGCTACAATGTAAGAGAACAAACGCATTATTCCTCACCAGCGTCCTATTTTACATGGAAATTATCCAGGAACTGTTGCAGGATGGACGCGCGGGAGGGGTGGCGCAGTTTTTTGAGCGCCTTGTCCTCGATCTGGCGGATGCGTTCGCGGGTCACCTGGAAGATATTGCCGACCTCTTCGAGGGTGCGGTGGTAGCCGTCATCGATGCCAAAACGGAGGCGGATGACGCGTTCCTCGCGGGTGGTGAGGGTTTTTAGCACCTCGTCCATCTGTTTTTTGAGCAGTGAGCGTTCTGCCAGGCGTTCCGGGCTGATGATGGTGCGGTCTTCGATGAAGTCGCCCAGGATGCTGTCTTCGCTGTCGTGGCCGATGGGTTTGTCCAGGGAGACGGGTTCTTTGGAGATGGAAAGGATGTTTTTGACCTTTTCCACAGGCATGTCCAGCACCTCGGAGATTTCTTCCGGATAGGGGTCGCGTCCCAGTTTTTGCACCAAACGCCGGCTGGTGCGGCTGATCTTGTTGATGGATTCGATCATGTGCACGGGAATGCGGATGGTGCGTGCCTGGTCGCCGATGGCGCGGGTGATGGCCTGGCGAATCCACCAAGTGGCGTAGGTGCTGAACTTGTAGCCCTTGCGGTAGTCATACTTTTCCACGGCGCGCATCAGGCCGGTGTTGCCTTCCTGGATGAGGTCCAAAAACTCCAGTCCGCGGTTGTTGTAGCGTTTGGCGATGGAGATCACCAGTCGCACGTTGGCCTCGATCATCTCGTTCTGCGCTTTTTCCTTGTTGCGTTCGGCGCGCTCGATCTCGCGCAGGAGGAAGACGAGGTCGGTGCCGGTCATCTTGGTTTCCAGTTCCACGCGGCGGATTTTGCGGCGGGCGTTTTTGATCTTGCGCAGGGTCTCGATGAAGATTTCGGGGTCAACGTTGGTTTCAGCCTGCACTTCCTGATAGTCCTCGTCAGATTTCTTGGCGCGGCGGCCGTAGGTGCAGATCTCATCGATGGTAAAGCGTTTGATGCGGGTGAGGTCGTTGATGCTGGAATAGCTTTCCTCAATGCGCTCCACCAGGCTGCGGATGCGGTAAACCATGCGTTTGATGAGCTTTTCGTTGTAGTTCAGCTCGTTGAAGGTGTTGATGATATCGCCGCGCAGGGCGTTGATCTCTTCCTGGCGGACGGCGTTGCCGCTTTCGTCGTAGTCGCAATTGTCCAGGATGGTGCCGATCCTGTCGAAGGTGGCTTCGTTGGTTTTGAGGATTTCGCGGAAGTGTTCAACGATGACGACATCCTGCTTTTTGTCGATCCAGGTGCCGATGTCAACTTTGAAGATCTGATCGAGGCGCACGCGGCGTTCGCGGTAGCGGTGGAGGAAGTTGTACATCTCGCGGAGGGTGGAACCGCTCTTGAATACGTTTTGATTGATCATCTTCTGATAGGTTTCGATCTTTTGGGCCACCCGCACCTCGCCTTCGCGGTCCAACAGGGGCACCCTGCCCATTTCGCGCAGATACATGCGCACGGGATCGTCATAGAAGCGCTTGCTCTTAAATTTCTTGGGGGCGGTGGTCTTGCGGATCACACTGCCGTTCTTGGTGAGGCGTTTTTCTGTCTCATCGATGATTTCAATGCCGTCCTGGCGAAGATCGAAGATGATATCCTCCACCTTGTCCAAAAAGTAGGCGCTGCTTGGCAGGATATCGTTGATCTGTTTGAAGGTGATGTATCCGGTGTCTTTACCCAGATCCACCAGTTTTTTCAGGCATTCGTTGTAAGTGATCATCAAAGCTCCTTGCGAGGCTAATTGTTCTTAATAAAGTTGATGGGCGAAAGCCCGTTGATCATATTGCGATAGGTGTTCAAGAGTTCCATTTTGGAGCGCAGGAGATCGAAGTTACCCGGCTCTGCGAGGATGCGGCGGTCAATGTCCTCCAGATCGCGCTGTATTTTGCGCACCCGCACCTGGTCAACCAGTGTTTTCAGGCTCATATCCTGCAGGTCAGAAAAGAGTAACTCTGCCAAGAGATCCCTTAACTCCTTATTTTCCATATTATCAAGCAAAGCGGCGGGCTCTTCGAAATCCGCATCTGAACTTTCAGACAGCAGATATTTGTAGAGCTCGCGGTTGATACTGTTAATAAAATAATCGGGAGTGAGCTCTTCGGCAACAAAATTGAACGATTCCCGGTCACGCAAGGCCAAAGTAAGCAGCCAGCGTTCTTCGGAAGGGCTTTCCAGGATGGGTGCGCGTTCCTCTGTCCGGGCGGATGCCTGCCTGCCGATCTGCCCCAGTTTGGAAAAGAGCGCGGCGGTGGAGACGGAGAAGGCTTCCGAGATGCCCTTCACCAGCAATTCGCGTTGCACGGCATCCTTCACACCCCGGGCGGCCTCCAGCAGCATATCGATGCGTTCGCTTTCCGGGCTGTCCCAATCTTTGCGGGCCAGGAAGGTGGTGATGGGCTGTGCGGAGGCGATCCTTTTGCGCAGGGCGGGCCCCCCCTCATCCAGGATAAAGCTGTCCGGATCGTGCTCGGGAGGCAGTTCCACGATGTTGGCTTCCAATCCTTTCCCCAGGCAGATCAGGGCGGCGCGGATAGCGTTGCTGACGCCGGCTTTGTCGCCGTCATAGAGCATGTAGATTCGCTTTGCATAGCGGGAAAGCAGGAAGATCTGGTCTTCGGTGAGGGCGGTGCCAAGCGAGGCCACGGAGTTCATAAAACCAGCCTCGTAGAGCCGCAGAAAGTCAAAGTATCCTTCGCAGATCAGCGCGTAGCCAGCCTTGGTGATCTCATATTTGGTCTTGAAGAGGCCGTATAGCTCTTTGCCCTTGGTGTAGAGCTCGGTGCCGGAGGAGTTCACATACTTTACCCCGGTATCCGCGTCATTCCAAACTCTTCCGCCGAAGGCGATCACCTCGCCGATGTTGTTGTGGATGGGAAACATGAGGCGGTTGCGGAAGAAATCCACCAGGTTGCCGGAGTAGTTGCCGAAGAGGCCGGATTCCTTGAGCAGGGAAACGGAGTGGCCTTCCTTGAGCAGGTGGTTGAGCAGGGCTTTTTCGCTGTTGAGGGCATAGCCAAGCTCCAAAGCTTTGGCGGTCTCCTCGCTGAAGGAACGGCCGGCGAGGTATTTAAGCACGGATGAGCCATGCTCGAAGAGGCTGGAGGCAAAGAAATCCCTGGCGCTGCGATAGATGACCAGCAACTGGTCGCGCTTGGTGGAGACGGTCTTGGTGCGCTCAAACTCCGGAATGGCGATGCCCACGCGGGCGGCGAGCTTTTTGACCGCCTCGATGAAGGTGAGCTTTTCGTATTCCTGCACGAAGGTGAAGACGTTGCCCGCCTTGCCGCAGGCGAAACATTTGAAGATTTGCTTGGGCTGGCTTACATAGAGCGAGGGATTGGTGTCGTTGTGGAAGGGGCAGATACCTCTCCAGTTGGCGCCCACGTGCTTGAGGGGCAGGTAGCCCTGCACCACGTCCACGATGTCGTTGGAGTGCCGAATCTGCTCTATCAGGCTTTTTTCCATCTCGCTATATCTTTACCAGGGTTACCCCGCTGCCGCCTTCGCTGGGCGAGGGCGTATCCAGCGAGATCACCTGCTTTTTCCTTTTCAAATAGTCGCGCACCTTGTTTCTGAGGGCACCGGTGCCTTTGCCGTGGACGATGCGCAGGCTGTGCAAACCCGCCAGCACCGCGTCGTCCAAAAACTCGTCGATCAGGGGCTGCGCCTCGTCAAAGGTTAGCCCCAGCAGCTTCAGTTCATAGCGTGCCTGCGGCGTGGCGTTGGTCCTGCCGGTCACCACCATCTCCACCCTGGGCGCCGGGCCTTTGCCCAGATAGAGGTTTTCCAGGGGCACGCGGAAGCTGATCCCGTTCAGATCGACCGTCGCCTGGCGGTCCCGGATTTCCAGAACCACCGCCTCGGCATCCAGATCGGCCAGCCAGACGCGGTCTCCCGCCTTGGGGTCAAGCGCCTTTTGCCTGCCTTCGGCGCCGGATTCGCGCAGCTCGCTCTGGATTTGCTGAAGCTTGACATCTATCTCTTGCAATTTTCTTTCCGAAAGTGATTTGCGTTCTTCCTTTTCCAGCTTTTTCAGGCTTTCCTGCTCCTGCCGGTAAAGCTTTTGCTGGGCGATCAGCTCCGCCTGCAGGTCTTTGATGAATTTCTGTTTGCGTGCTTTAAGCTCGCTTTCCAGGCGGGATTCCTTGCCTTCCAGTTCCTGGATTTTGGCTTCCAGGTTGCGGGTCTTGAGCTGATATTCGTAGCTGGCCCTGCCCAAAGCCTTCTTTTCCGCCTGCATCTTCCTGAGCAGCTCGGTGAACTCCACATTCTGGCTTCCGCTCAGGCTGCGGGCGCGCTCGATCAGCTCCGGGGCCATGCCCAGGGAGGACGCCACCTCGATGGCGAAGCTGTCGCCCGGGATTCCCGCGCTGAAACGGTAGGTGGGCTGCAGGCTCTTGAGGTCGAACTGCATGGAGGCGTTGAGGCAGCCGGGATGGCTCTCCGCGAAGATCTTGAGCGCCGTGTAGTGGGTGGTGACCACTGCCTTGCAGCCAATCTGGGTGAAGCTTTCCAGGATCGCCTGCGCCAGGGCCGAACCCTGCTGCGGATCGGTGGCGGCTCCGATCTCATCGATCAACACCAGGCTGTCGGCATCCGCCGCGGCAAGCATGCGCTGGATCTTCTGGATATGCGAAGAGAAGGTGGAGAGGGCGCTTTCGATGGACTGGTCGTCGCCGATATCGGCAAAAACCTGGCTAAAGAGGCCGATCTCACTGTCCGCGTCCGCGGGGATGGGCAGGCCGGAAAGCGCCATCAGGCAGAGCAATCCCACCGATTTCATGAGCACCGTCTTGCCTCCGGTGTTCGGGCCGCTGAGGATCAGCACCCGGTGGCTGTCGCCAAGCTCGAGGTCGAAGGGGATCACCTTGCGCGGGTCACCCAGGCGCAGAATCAGCAGCGGATGGCGGGCGGAAAGCAGCTTGAGGGATGAACTGGCCACGATCCTGGGTGCTTTGGCGTCCAGCTTGCGCCCCAATGTGCCGCAGGCGTAGCGGTAATCCAGTTCTGCCAGGGTCTCCTGATTGACAAGCAGTTCCCGGGACTTCTCTTTGATCTGGGCCGTGTAAGCGGTGAAAATGCGGAATATCTCCCGTTTTTCCTCCTGCTTGAGCAACTGGAGTTCATTGTTGAGCGGCACCACGCTCTGCGGTTCGATGAACAGGGTGGAGCCGCTGCCGGAGTGGCTTTGCACGATGCCGGGCACAAAGGCGCCGGCGTTTTCCTTGATGGGCAGCACAAAGCGGTCTTCCCTGCGGGTAATGAATTTGTCCTGCAAAAAGCCTTCGTAGCGGGGGTCGTGCAACATGCCCTGCATGGTCTTCTGGATGCTGCGCTGGAGGGACGCGTTGCGTTTGCGGATGCGGGAAAGTTCCGGCGAGGCGCTGTCCAGGACCTCCCCTTCGGGATCGAATATCTCAACGAAGCGCCTGCAAATCTCCCCCTGTGGCCTCAACCTGTCCCACAGTTTGCGCAGGAGGGGAAAGTCCTCCACCCGCTCCCGCGCGGAAGCCAGTTGGGTGGCAAGGGCGGCGTTCTGATACACCAGCATAAACTCCTCAAAACTAAAGAGGGAATGCTTCGCCTCGCTGAACAGCTCCCGCAGGTCGGCAAGCTCCTCAAAGCTGAACACCAGCCCGCGTTCAACGCATTCCTGCAGCTCCGAGACCAGCTTCAGGCTGCTCTCGATGGCTTTCTTATCCGCCAGGGGGCGCAACTGCCGGGCTTTGGAGCGTCCCAGCGCGCTGTGGCACAGGTTTGCCACCTGTTCGGTGAGCGCGGAATACTCAAGATCCGCGTAGAGTTCGGGATTGTTCATTTGCTCTTGCCGGACTGCTCCTCTTGGGCTTTCTTATCCGCCTTCATTTTGTCCATGACTTTCAGATAGCGGTCGTACTGCTTGAGCTTGATGGTGTTCACCAGATCGGTCTTGAGGGTGTCCACGGCCGCATAGACCCGGTGTTTGGAGCCCACCTTGAGCGGGGTGGACAGCGAGGGAATGTAATCCATCATCATGGTAAAGACGATCACGACAAGCAGGCCGTTCAAAAAGCCCAAGCCCATGCCCAGAAACTTGTTAGCGGTGGTTAGCCGGGCGGACTTCAGCAGCAGTTGCAAAAAGTACATGACCAGGCGGATCAGCACCACCATCAGCACAATGATCAGCAGCAGGGCGATTATGGTGGCGAGGACGACGCCCATCTTGTAATTGGCTAGCAGGCTGGTCTTCACCAGGGGAAAGAAATGGCCGATGAGGAAAAAGGATGCCACAATTCCGCCTCCGCGGATGATCATTCCCGCCAGGCCTCTGCGCCAGCCCTGCACGATGAAGCAGAGCAGAAACAAAAGTATGATCCAGTCAATAATACCCATGTCAGACTCCTCGTTTGTACCTTAAAAAAGCTGACAGGGATTAGGTATCCCTGTCGCTTCAACAATAAAATCCAGAAAGACGCTGCAGATATCTATCTGTAACGTTGCATTCTGCGCTGCAGTTTCATCATCTTCCTGCGAGCAGCGTTGGCTTCGCGTTTTTTCTTAACGCTGGGCTTCTCGTAGGCTTGGTTCTTCTTTATCTCTGAAAGAATTGCGGCTTTCTCGCATTTCTTTTTGAAGCGTTTCAACAGATAATCGAAGGATTCGTTTTCTTTCGCTACGACTGTCGGCAAGCAAATCACCACCTTTATTTTTATTCAGAAGATCACAATTTTTCAAAGCCTTATCGCTGTCAAGCGAAATAATGAACCAATGGTGCACATAAAGGGATGACATCTAGACTATATGGTAAATGTAATACAGTTGAGGATGTCTTGATGGCCTTATTTCCCAACATAGTGTATCAAGACTAAAGTCGAAGTATATATTGACAAGAAACATGAATAACTTTATCTGGTTTGCAACGCATGATTGTAGAATATTGATAATGAGCTGCAGCTATTTTCTGACTCAATATACCTATTATAAGGCTAATTAAAGGAGTACACATGAAGTCGATAGTCGTTGTCACAACCAAGGAATTACGGAACCATGGCAGGGTACTATGCCATCTTTTAAGCAAAAAAGATAGCATAAAAGCAACCTTATGGGAGTTTAAAGATTATATCGGAAATGAGAAGACAGTTTCTGGCAATAACTACTTTGTCTTTATTGGCGATAATGAAGTAACAAGGACGCTAACTCCATTGGTAGAAAACTGGATTGAAGAACAGGGAGTGAAAGTTGGATATGACTATCGCAAAGCTTTCATTCAGCAGTATGGTAAACCTACTGATATTGATTTGTTAAATAAAGCTATTAAGGACTATTGGGAAAGTACACTATCTTCATTTTTGGGCCTATTGATAATTCCATTAATAGCAAATCCATTCTCGGTATCTCCAATTGTAATAGCTCTTAAATACATCAAACTCAGCAAAGATCGAAAAAACACTACCATGAATCAATATACTTTTGGCATAAAGAGGTTTATGGAGGCGTCACTTGACGGATTCCTCAACAATTGACACAATGCACGACCGTGCTAACCATGCCTATAATGATGTTATTAAAAACTTCGGCACTTATACTGGTATTGGTAAGGGAGTAAAATATACTGAGTCAGTCAATGAGACAATTGAAAGGGCAAGCGAGTTATTAAAACAAATAGCTGACAATAAGAAAGATACTCACTATTTAAAGGGAGATTTAGCAGAAGTTTGGCATACGGAAACTGCTAACATCTGTGCTGTTGCAAAGGGGAAGGGTTATCAGTACTTTATAGCCCCAAGAGATTCATCGGTCATTGACGTTACTGGCTCTGATGCTCTTGAATTCCTTAAGTACCAGCTAAAATACTACAAGACACCGGAGGACACTGCAAAGGCAATCAGTAATCCAAAATACTTTGGATTACTTAAACTAGTTCCGGCAGATCAACTAAAGGAAGTTAAAGATGCGGCATATTCACTTTATCTCAAGAATGTAAATACTAGACCTGAGCAAGCCGCAAATTACTTACATACTTATCAAGTGGCTACTGATAGAGTTATAGCAGGGAATGTTAGGAGTACACCGTTAAGCGAGCAGGAAGCTCTTCAAATAGTCAAAGAAATCCAAAGAGATAAATTCTACGGTAAAGATTATGGGTTATCATTATCAGAGTATATTGGATGGATGGATATTGCGCGTGCATCTGGCGATGCTGCTCTAACTGCTGCTGTTACAACAGTAGCAATGAAGATAGCACCTGATCTGTTCTCTCTCATAAAAAAAGCACTATTAGATGAGAATATTGACTTATCTGATGTCCAAAAATTGGGTTCTAAAGCTTTGGAGGGAGGGGTCGAAGGTTCTCTGAGAGGCGGAATCGCAGCTTTTATAACTATTGCCTGCAAAACTGGAAAGCTAGGCACTTCTCTTATGCAAATTGATCCATCAATTATAGGAGTAGCAACAGCAGTAGCAATTGATTGTATCAAGAATGCCTTTAGCTTATACTCTGGTAAAATTACATCGTATGAATATGTTGACAACTGCCTGCGAGATTCTTTGATTCTTGGACTTGGCATCTCGGGTATGGTTATGGGACAGATACTGATCCCTGTTCCAATACTGGGTTCAGTTATAGGAAACATCGTCGGCACCCTGTTTGCAACAATTATTTATACTGGAGCTAAGACGTTTTTACTGCAGCCGATGCTATTGTCAGGATTCACTTTTTTTGGTTTGGTGAAGCAAGATTATTCTTTACCAGAAAAAGTTCTAGATGAAATGGGAATCGATACTATAGATTTAGACCATATTGGGATAGAGCGTTTAGACCATGAAGCGGTAGACTTGGAGTTGATTGATCTTGATAGAATTAAGTTTACCATGCTAGAGAGAGGGTTTGTAAAAGTCGATGTTGTTGGTAATGTAGTGATATAACCCATATGTGTCTCTATCTAAATACATTCTGAAAAAAGTGAAACACATATTCTAAGACATAGTTTTAAGAGAACAACGATTCTTAGATTGAACCTTTTCATATAGTATCGCTTGCAGTATCTCAACTGGCTCCCATTTCAAACAGTTCTCAAAAGACTGGATCCCGGGTCACGCTACCCCAAAGGGGACCCCTGCTGCCCGGGATGACGCGCAAGTCCAGGCTGGGTGCGGCCTAAAGGCAGGATATTATAACTGGACAGTATCAGGTGAGTGGATTTGTTTTAATGTAAGCAAATTGGTATTAATAATCCTTCACATTCAGTCAATACAGTATTAATAATCTGCAATATCCGTCATAGCGCCCTCCTTTGCTGCTACAGCGTTTAGTGCCATCATCCTTAGGTCATCCTTATAAATTATAAGGATGACCCCAGGAAGACCCAGGTTTGAGAGGGTGATGCAAATGAGGGCCATCCCCTCATAATATATAGGTGCTATGATAGGTGGAAAGGTGGAAAGGTGAAATGGTGGAAAGGTTCCCCAGAACAAACCCTACCAGACTATATACTGTGTCATCCCGGGCAGCGACCCGGGATCCAGTCTTTTAGAATAATCATCCACAAATTACACAAATTAACACAAATTAAAAGAACAAAATAAGGGCAAATCCTGAACCTATCTTACATCAATCTGCGGCAATCCGCGCCTTTTATCCGCGTATATCTGCGTGAACCGTCTGACCCGGGAGCCAGGCTTTTGAGGGGAGCCAGTTGTAACAATACAAGCTACACTGTATCAGCCGCAATCCACATTCACTTCCCGGGTGGATACCTGCCCGATGAAGGCCCGGTCGTGGGAAACAAAGATCAGGGAGCCATTGTAGTCGTGCAAAGCTTTTCCGAGCATTTCGCGGCTTTTGAGGTCGAGGTGGTTGGTCGGCTCGTCCAGCAGCAGCAGGTTGTATTCCCCCATGAGCAGCATCAGGAGCTGGAGTTTGGCCCTTTCCCCCCAGGAGAGCTTGCCGATCCGCTCTTCGATCAGGGCGTCCTTCAGGCCGATGCAGCCCATCAGGGTGCGGATCTGGCCTTCCTCTCTGCCGCTTGACAGCAGGTAGGCGCGCACCATCAGACGCGGGTCAAGCTCCGTGAGGTCCTGCCGGTAGTAGCCAATCCTGATCCTGTTGGCAAAGGAGATGGAGCCCGCGTCCGGCGCGAGTTCCCCCGCGATCAGCTTCAGCAGGGTTGTCTTGCCGCTTCCGTTAGCGCCGGATAGCCAGATTCTTTCTCCGGAACCCAGATTGAGGTAGAAATCTCTGAACACCGGGCTCCCGCCATAGGAAAAGCACAATCCGGAGATGTTCAGCAGTTCCTTGCGGGATTGCTGCACCTGGCCGAAATCCAGCTTGCGGGGCTTCTCGAAACTGGGGCGTTCCACCGCGTAGCGTTCATTGAGCATGGCGATGCGTTTTTCCACGTTGCGTGCCTGCTGCATCTGGGTGCGGGCGGCGTTGAAGATGGATTCATACACCGCGCCCCCGCCTTCGGAACGGGTTTCGGGCTGGAAGCTGCTGGCCCAGGAACGCCGTTTTTGCGCCGCCTCGCGCAGGTTCCGGAGCAGTATTTGCCGCTGCCTGTACTGGACAAGCTGATGCTCTTTCAGTTGGGTCTGGTCGCGGGTGAAGCTCTCATAGTTGCCCATGCGGACTTCCAGTTTGCCGTCCGCCAGTTCGGCTATCTTGCTGGCGGTGTTGTCGATGAAACTCTTGTCGTGCGAGACATACAAGACCGCTCCCGCGTAGGCGTTCAGCCAGTCCTCCAGCCACCTGATCTGCTCCAGGTCGAGATGGTTGGTCGGTTCGTCGAGGATCAGGATGTCGGGCTTTTCCAGCAGCAGGGCGGCGAGTTGCAGGCGGGTGGATTCTCCCCCTGAAAGGCTGGCGCAGAGCCGCTGTTTGAGCTCCATTAGATCCACTTCCAGCATCACGGAGTTGACGTCTGCCTCCCAGGATGCCAGATCCAGGCTGTGGTATTCGTGCCACAGCGTCGCCAGAGCCAAGCCCTCAGCCTCGCTCAGTTCCTGCTTGTGCTCCAGGTGCCGCAGGCGGGAGATGACCTCATACTTTGCCGGAGCTACGCCCAGCAGAAAGTCCTCCACCGCGAGGGTGGCGCTAACTTTCGTATCCTGGGGCAGATAGGATATCACGGGCTGGTGCACGGGATAGCTGATGCTGCCCTGGCTGGCTTGCAAATCGCCGAGGATGATCCGGATCAGGGTGGTCTTGCCGCAGCCGTTTTTTCCGATCAGGGCGATCTTTTCCTGCTCCGCGATGACCAGGTCTATCCCGTTCAGGATGCTTTTATATTGGTCTGGGTAGCGATAGTGGATGTTTTTTAGCTGTATGAACTGCATGCAAATCTCCTTTACAGTTTTCTGGGGATGAGCGCAGTAACAGCCCGTGAATTGAGGTGTTCAGATGTTTTTCAAGGCATGAGCTGCTACTGGTTTTTAACTCTGCTTGCGCATCTGACTAATCTCCTCTGATGATTGTTTGGTTACATGATCCCGCTTACGCTATTGTTGTCAATATCTTTCTGGGGGTTTTGCCGGTAACGGGCTGCCATCAATTTCCGCATGGAGTCCAAGAGCCAACGTGTCTGGTGGCAATTTTCAGCCTGGAAAAGCTCTTGAACTCCATGCGCGAAAAGAAAGCAGTCATGACGATGCAGGCAAAACAGCTTAATACCAATTTACTGCAAAAGTAGGGGCAGGTTGCGGATACGCGCCATTCAAACTGCTTTTTCTTGACGAAATCTGGCATCGCGCAATAATGGTGAAACGATTGTATTTTATTTGTGTTCCACAATCGGCACAGCCAATAAACCTGCAAAGGGGAAGATACAATGCTTTCAACCAAGGACGCGATCCAGAAACTGCTGGATAAAGAAAAGAAAATCAAGGAAATGGGCGGCGCCAAAGCCGTGGACAAGCAAAAGCGGGGGGGCAAGCTGACAGCCCGGGAAAGGCTGGACCTGCTCTTTGACCCCGGCAGCTTCCGCGAACTGGATATGTTCGTGCAGCACCGCTGCGACAACTTTGGCATGGAAAAGATAGAAATCCCGTCTGACGGCGTGATCACCGGCCACGGCCTGGTGGATGGGCGCCCGGTCTTTGCCTTTTCCCAGGATTTCACCTCCCGGGGCGGCTCTCTGGGCGAAATGCACGCCGCCAAGATCTGCAAGGTCATGGACATGGCGCTCAGAAGCGGAGTTCCCCTGATCGGCATTCAGGACAGCGGCGGAGCGCGCATCCAGGAGGGTGTGGACGCTCTGCGTGGCTATGGCGACATCTTTTTCCGCAATTCGCGCGCCAGCGGCGTGATTCCCCAAATCACCGCCATCATGGGCCCCTGCGCGGGCGGGGCGGTATATTCGCCCGCCATGACCGACTTTGTTTTTATGGTGAAAAACACCAGCTTCATGTTCATCACCGGGCCGGATGTGATCCGCGCGGTGACAGGCGAGGAAACCACCCAGGAAGACCTGGGGGGCGCCATGGCCCACAACAGCAGGAGCGGCAACGCCCATTTTGCCTGTGAGAACGATGCCGACGCCATCCAGCAGATCAAGGTACTGCTCAGCTACCTGCCCGCCAACAACATGGAAGACGCGCCGCGCCTGGAGTGCGCTGACGATCCCCGCCGGCTCTGCCCCGAGTTGGACACCATCATCCCGGACAATCCCCGGATGAGCTACGAGATGTATGACGTGATCCGCAGCGTGGTTGACGATGGCCTTTTCTTTGAACCGCATAAATACTACGCCCAAAACCTGATCGTGGGCTTCGCCCGCCTCAATGGACGTGTGGTCGGAGTGGTGGCGAACCAGCCGACCGTTCTGGCTGGCTGCCTGGATATCGACGCTTCGGACAAAGCCACGCGCTTCATCCGCTTCTGCGATGCGTTCAACATTCCGCTGGTGACCTTCGTGGACGTGCCCGGCTATCTGCCCGGCACCAACCAGGAATGGAACGGAATCATCCGCCACGGCGCCAAGCTGCTGTGGTGCTATTCCGAAGCCACGGTGCCCAAGCTGACGGTGGTGACCCGCAAAGACTACGGCGGCAGCTATATCGCCATGAGCAGCAGGCATCTGGGAGCGGATATGGTCTTTGCCTGGCCCAGCGCCGAGATCGCCGTGATGGGCGCTCAGGGCGCCGCCAACGTTATCTTCCGCAAAGAGATCGAGGCGGCCGAGGACAAGGTCGCCAAACGCGCCGAGATGATAGAAATCTACGAGCAAGAGTTTAACAATCCCTACGTGGCAGCCTCCCGCGGCTATATCGATGCGGTGATCCTGCCCTCCGAAACCCGCGCCAGGCTGATTGACGCCCTGGAAATCCTCTCCAGCAAGAGCGAGAGCCTGCCGCCCAAGAAACACGGCAACATCCCTGCCTGAGGCACGCGGCGATGACAGACAGAAAGAAAGAATTCGCCGCCATCGCGGGTGTGCTGGCGCTGCTGGATTCAGAAGCGGCCCCAGTCTATCCCCAGCGGCCCCTGGAAAACGCCCCCAGCGTCTGGCAAGCCTATGGCAGGCAGCAGACCATGCTGAATCGTGACCTGATCCAACGCAGAGTAATTAAAAGAAGCAGATAAAAAGGAGCAACCATGGATAAACATGGCATCTTGACCAAAGCAGCAATGCGCTATGAAACTGACCGCCCCAAGGCGGCCAACCCGATAAAGATACAAGACCTGTCGTTCCGCGACGGGCATCAATCGCTGTTTGCCACCCGCGGGCGCACCGAAGACATGCTCCACGTGGCGGAACTGATGGACCAGGTGGGCTTTTACAGCATGGAAGTGTGGGGCGGAGCCACCTTCGACACCATGCACCGCTATCTGGGCGAAGACCCCTGGGAACGCATCCGCACCCTCAAAAAATACATCAAAAAGACCCCCTTCTCCATGCTCCTGCGCGGACAGAACCTGGTGGGCTACCAGAACTACGCCGACGATGTGGTGGAAGCCTTCGTACAGCGCGCCTGCGACAACGGCATCGACATCATCCGGGTCTTCGACGCACTCAACGACTTCCGCAACTTCCAGACCGCGGTGAAGATCATCAAAAAGAACAAGAAACACTTTCAGGGAACGATCTGTTACAGCCTCACCGAACAGCGCATGGGCGGAGACATCTATAACATCGACTACTACGTAAAAAAAGCCAAACAACTGGAAGACATGGGCGCGGACACGGTCTGCATCAAGGATATGGCAGGCCTGGTGGCTCCCTATGATGCCTATGACCTGGTGAAAGCCCTCAAGGAAAACGTGAAGGTGCCGGTGCACCTGCATACGCACTTCACCAGCGGGATGGGCGACCTGTCGCTATTTAAGGCAGTCGAGGCGGGGGTGGATATCATCGACACCTGCGTTGGCCCATACGCTTACCGCACCTCGCATCCGGCGGTGGAACCCTTTGTGATCGCCCTGCTGGGCACCAACCGCGACACCGGCTTTGACATCAGGCTGCTCAACAAGATCGGCAAAGAGATGGAAAAAGACATCCCCAAATATCTGCAGTTTGCCGACAACACCAAGTTCAGCATCATCGACACGGACGTGATCATCCACCAGACGCCGGGCGGAATGCTTTCCAACCTGGTGAACCAACTGCGCCAGATGGACGCCTTGGACAAGCTGGAAGACGTGTTCAAAGAGATTCCCAAGGTGCGCAAGGAACTGGGGCAGATTCCGCTGGTGACGCCCACCAGCCAGATCGTGGGCATCCAGTCCGTCAACAACGCCCTCTTCGACACCAAGGACGGAGAATATGCCCGCATCACGGAGCAGGTGAAAGACCTTTGCTACGGACTCTATGGCAAGACCACCCTGCCCATCGACCCCGAGGTGCAGAAAAAGGCGCTCAAGGGCTATCCGCGTGGCGAGAAGCCGATCACTGTGCGTCCCGGGGACGTGATCGAACCGGCTTTGGAACAGGTGAAAAAGGAAACCGAAGGCCTGGCAAAAGACCTGGACGACGCCCTGATCGTGGCGCTCTATAACCTTACCGGCAAGAAGTATCTCAAGATCAAATATGGCCAGGAACCCATGCCCAACGAGATGAAAGCCATCACCCTGGAAGAGGTGAAGCGCCAGGAAGAGCTTTGCCGCAAAGCCAAGGCAGGCCAGTTGGTGGAAAAAACCGCCAAGGAAGCTCCGCCCAAACCTGAAGGCTTGCGCGAGTTCGATGTGTATGTGGATGATGAATACTACCGCGTGGAAGTTTCTGAAAAAGGCGGCGCGCCCAGGATCGTGAGGTCAGCGCCGGTTGCCCCGGCAGTCCAGCCCAGCGCTCCGGCGGCTCCCAATCCTGCCCCCGTGGCTCCGGCTCCCGCTCCCAAAGCGGCTCCCGCCGCGGCTTCTTCCGCTGAAGGAACTCCCGTCCATTCACCCATGCCCGGCATGTTTGTGAAGTATGAGAAGAACGTGGGGGACAAGGTGCAGGTGGGCGAAACAGTCCTCGTTTTGGAAGCGATGAAGATGTATAACAACATCCCCAGCCCGGTGGCTGGCACGGTCGCGTCCACACCCTTCACAGCCGGAGCGACTGTGGGCAAGGGCGACGTGCTGATCGTAATCGCCCCGGAATGATCCCGCAAAAGGAGCAAGTGATGCAGATCAAAAGCTTTATCATGGACAAGGCGCAGATTGAGCGCAGCATCCGCCGCATGGCGCATGAGATAATCGAGCAGAACCGCGGCGTGGAAAAGATCCGCCTGGTGGGTATCAGATCCCGCGGAGTGCCTTTGGCCAACCGGCTTTCCGAATATCTGCGCCTGATCGAGGGACAGGAAATCCCGGTGGGTATCCTGGATATCACCCTCTACCGGGACGACCTTTCCACAATCTCCTACCAGCCTGTGATCAAGGGCTCGGAGCTGGGCTTTGATATCGAGGACGCGGTGATTGTGCTGGTGGATGACGTGCTCTACACCGGACGCACCGTGCGCGCCGCGATCGATGCCCTGATGGACTTCGGGCGCCCCAAACAGATCCAACTGGCGGTGCTGATCGACCGGGGACACCGCGAACTGCCCATCAAAGCCGACTACGTGGGTAAAAACGTGCCTACCTCGCAGGAAGAGATCATCAAGGTGGAGTTTGAGGAAACAGATGGAGCGGACTCGGTCAAGATCGTTCTTATGTAAGTATCAGGAACGCTGGCGGACATCGCGCAGCCTGCTCTGCGTTGGCCTTGATTCCGATATCCGCCAGCTTCCCGCCTGTCTGGCGCGGGAGGCGAATCCCATTTGGGAATTCAACCGCCGCATCATAGACGCCACGGCGGAGTTCGCCTGCGCCTTCAAGCCCAATCTGGCCTTCTATCTGAGTGACGGCCTGCGCGGCATGGAAGCCCTGCAGCGAACCGTGGATTACATCCCGGAAGAGATTCCGGTGATCCTGGACTGCAAGGTCGGAGATATCGGCAGCACCATGGAACAATACGCGCAGAGCTTTTTTGACCGCCTGCGGGTGGATGCCATCACCCTCAATCCCCTGATGGGAGAGGATGTGCTGCAACCGCTGCTCAGGCGGGAAGGTTACTTTGCTTTCGCCCTTGCGCTGACCTCAAACCCCAGTGCCAGGGATTTCTTTTTGGAGGGCGGGATGGCGGAATTGGTGGCAGGCTGGATCGGCAGATTTCCCGCTCAACAGCTTGGGGCGGTGATTGGCGCCACGCAGACCGACGATCTGCGCCGCATGCGCGGGCTGCTGCCGGGCAGAATCTTCCTGATCCCCGGAATTGGCGCCCAGGGCGGTGATTTGGAGGCTGTGCTGACTAATGCCGTGGACAGCGCCGAAGAGCCCAATATCCTGATCAACTCTTCCAGGGGGATTATCTTTAGGGAAAGCGGCGAGCGCTTCGCCGAAGCTGCCGCGGTGGCGGCCGGGGAACTGAGGGACAGGATCAGGCGCGGCTGTTCCGGACTATCTGGTTAAGGGCGCACGGGTTCTTTCGGAAACCAATAATATCACCGGCTCACTCCGCGAGCAGTTCCCGCAGGTGTTCGATAAACTCCTCAATCTGCTCAACCTGGGTGTTGAAGCTGCACATCAGGCGCACCTCGTTGAGAGCCTCGTTCCACATGTAAAAGTGGTATTTTTCCTGCAGGGCGGGGGTGATCTCGCGGGGCAGGATGGCGTAGAGGGAGTTCACCAGCACGGGTTGGGTGATCTTGATCTGCTTGAATTCCTTTAGTTTTTCCGCCAGCAAGCGGGTCATGGAGTTGGCAGCCCTGGCGTTGGCCAACCAGAGATCCTGATCCAGATAGGCCTCATACTGGGCGGCGATGAAGCGCATCTTGCTGAAAAGCTGCGAGGCCTGTTTGCGGTAGAAACGCATGTCCGCGGTGATCTGGGGGCAAAAGCTGATTATCGCCTCGCCGAAGAGCAGGCCGTTTTTGGCTCCGCCGAAGCTCACGATATCCGCCCCGATGTCCTTGGTCATGGCTTGCAGGCTGCAATCCAGCGCGGCGGCGGCATTGGCGAGGCGGGCGCCGTCGATGTGCAAAAACATCTCGTGCTGATGGGCGAAATCCGCCAGGGCCTTCAGTTCTTCCAGGGTATAGAGCGTGCCATATTCCGTGCTTTGGGCGATGGAGACCACGCGTCCCTGCGAGTGATGCTGGTCGCGGTTGGTTAGCAGTTTAGGTTCGATCAGTTCGGGAGTCAGTTTGCCATCCGGAGTGTCGATCACCTTGAGGCGTGCCTGGGTGAATTTCTGCACCGCGCCGCATTCATCCACGTTGATGTGGGAGCTGTTGGCGCAGAAAACCGCGTGGTAAGAACGCAGGAAGTTTTGCAGGGAGACGACGTTGGCCCCTGTGCCGGTGATCACGAACCAAGCCGTGCAGTCACCTCCGAAGAGGGCTTCGATCTCGCTCAAAATACGATCCGTCAGAGCATCATCGCCATAGGCGGGGCAAAAGCCCACATTTGCCTGCTGCAATGAGGAAAAGACCTTGTAATGGATTCCGGAATGATTGTCGCTGCCAAAACTTATGGGATACATCTCAACTCCAAAAGCAAAAATTTAACCAGACCAAATATCCGCAACGGGCGGATTCAGTCAACCAATTTATGCTCATCCCCGGAAGGCGTTGCATCCGTTTCCTGCTCGGATTCATCAACAGGCGGTTCCAGTTCCGGCATGGACAGCAGCTTTTTACGGCGCTTGCGCCAAGCAAAGATTAGCACCACGGGCAGAATGGCAAAGATTATCGAGTTGGCTCCGATGATCAGATAGATCCAGGCTTGCCTCCTGCTATAGGCCGCGAAATCCAGGTTAAACTCGTAGAGGCTGCTGTTGTATGCCTGGCTGAAAGCGCTCACGAAGCGGGTCTTGTGCCCCAATCTGGCATGGGCGGAAGTGATAGCCCAAAACCTGCGCCAGGCGGCTTCATCCTTGTTGCGCATATAATCCGTGGCAAACCAGGAGCTGAGATAGTACATCGGCCATTCACGCTCTTCCGTGGGATACTCATAGGCCAGGGCGAAGAGATCCAGCTTGTTGCCCCAAAAGCGTTCCCGCACAAAGAGCAGATAGCGCTCCGGCCCCATCTGCCCGGCGTAATGCGTCGCCATCCCCTCATGAAACCAAAGCGGGGCGGAGAGGAAGATTTCGTCCAGATACCAGTGGGTGTATTCGTGGAGGAAGATATCGGAGTAGTTTTCCCAGATCTGGTCTGAACTGCGCAGGTAGATGCGGCGTTCCGCGGAGCTGTAAAAGGCATCCGAAAACTCCACGATGGCCGCCTTGCCGGAAGCCAGTTGCCTGTAACTGGCACGGTCTGGCACGATATAGACATCCGCCTTTTGCTCCAGATAGATTCCGGTATCCCTCTGCAGGGCGTCGATGCGTTTGTCCACCCCTTGCAGGAAGGCGCCTTTGCCGCCAAACTCGCCGTCCGCGGAATAGACCACCAGGTTTTCCGCCACGGCGGCCACCCGGTATTCTGCCGCCAGGCCGCTTACCAGGAGCAGAAACAGGAGCAGCAGGCTGCGCACGCGTTCCTCAGGAGTTCAGCGGAGTTTTGCTGAGCAGGGTATAGAAATTGGTGGCGTCTTTCTTGGCGACGTTGCCGGCCGGAATTTTATCGAGCCGGATTTCGTGCAGGAATCCATAGAGGGAAAGGCTGATCAGGTCGCCTTCCTTCACCTCGGCGGATGCCTTGGCTTTCTTGCCGTTGATGGCCACCAAGCCTTTGTCGCAGGCGGTCTTGGCTATGCTGCGGGTCTTGGTGAGGCAAAGCTTGCTGAGCAGCAGGTCGATGCGCATAATTTCCCTCCCCGGGGCTTCAGGACAGCAGGCGCTGGGTCTCCAGTGCGATCATCAGTTCTTCGTTGGTGGGCACCTTGAGCACCGTCACGCGGGAGTCAGCCGCGCTCAACACCTCGATCTTGTTCGAGAAGCGGGAGTTGGCTTCCTCATCGAGGCGGATGCCCAGGGCGTCCAGGTCGCGGCATGCCAAAGAGCGCATGATGGGCATGTTTTCGCCCACGCCGCCGGTGAAGATCAGCACATCCAGGCCGTTCATGGCGGCAAAGTAGGCTCCGATGTATTTTTTGATCCGGTAGCAATAGACATCGTGGGCGGTGGTCGCCTGGGGGTTTTGATGTTTCAGGATTTCATCCTCGATCACGCGCATGTCGTTGGAAATCTGGGAGAGGCCAAGCATGCCGCTTTTCTTGTTCAGGATCACGTTCACCTCGTCCACGCTCAAGCCAAGCTGTTGCTGCATGTGGATGGGGATGGCGGGATCAATGTCGCCGCAACGGGTGCCCATCATCAGCCCCTCCAGCGGGGTGAGGCCCATGGAGGTGTCCACGGACTTGCCTCCCGCAATGGCGGTGATGGAAGCTCCGTTGCCCATGTGGCAACTGATGACCTTGAGTTCCGCCAGATCGCGCTGCAAAAACTCCGCCGCGCGCTGGCTGACATACTTGTGGGAGGTGCCGTGGAAGCCGTAACGGCGGATCTTGTGGGTGCGATACATCTCCAAAGGCAGGGGGTAGAGGTAGGCCTGGGGCGGCATGGTCTGATGGAAGGCGGTGTCGAACACGCCGCATTGGGGCACCTTTGGCATGTTGGCTTTCACCGCTTCGATGCCTTTCATGTTGGCGGGATTGTGCAGCGGCGCCAGCGGGACGCACTCGCGCATCACTTCCACCACGTGGTCGGTGACCACCACCGCGTCCGAATAATGCTCCCCGGCGTGCACCAGGCGGTGTCCCACGGCGTCTATTTCGCTCTTGTCGCGGATCACGCCATTTGTCTCGTCCAAAAGAGAATCTATTATCAACTGCAAGCCCTGCTCGTGGTTCTCGATCGCCATCTCGCTCTTTTTCCGGGTGAATTTCTCACTCTTGTAGGTGAAGAGCGCGATGTCCTCGCCGATCCGTTCGGCGATTCCCTCCGCCAACACTTGGCGGGTGTCCATGTTGATGAACTGGAATTTTATCGATGAGCTTCCGCAGTTGAGCACTAAAATCTTCATTTTTTCCTCTCGTAGTGTTGTTTTGGTGCCAAACAGCCAAAACAGCCGATATTGTCAACCCTTTTGCGGATAAGTGCCGGAGTATCAGTCCAAAGCATGAGCAAACTATAAAGTCTCACCAAAAACTGCAAATTTTTTCACTGGAAATAGCAAGCGGAGACAAAAAGGCTGCTGGAGTCCGTCCGGCAGAGGCAACGGTGTTGCCTGTTTGGAAGAGACCTCCGGTCTCTGTGGCAAACGGACTTTGCCACCCCTGGGCACTGGATCACGGGTCATGCGGTTCACGCAGATTTACGCGGATGAAAGGCGCGGATTGGTATAATGGGGGTTCGGGATTTACCGCTTGTTTTTGGGCCGGGTGGTTGTTTCTAAAAGACTGGATCCCGGGTCGCTGCCCGGGATGACACAAAATATAGCTTGGTGGACTTTGTTTTTGGGGCACCTTTTCACCATTTCACCTTTTCACCTTTCCACCTCAAAAACACCTTTCCAATTATCGTAGCACCTATATATTATAGAGGGGATTGCCCTCATTTGCATCCCCCTCTCCGGGGTGGGTCTTCCTGGGGTCAACCTTATAATTTATAAGGATGACCTAAGGATGATGGCTCCAAACGCTGTAGCAGCAAGGGAGGGCGCTATGAAGGATTGTGCTGAATGTATAGGATTATTTATGCGAATGTCAAGTAATTGATGCCGGTTTTTCGGGGCTGGGCGGTTGTTTCCAAAAGACTGGATCCCGGGTCAAGCAAGCTTGCCCGGGATGACGCGTCTTGGATCTTGGGGTTCTATGTATCCGGGTGGGTTAAACTCTCACGCTTTCTTAATCCGAATGCTTTGTAGCCTTTTTATCCGTGGCCACGCCGATTCCGGAGCGGAGTTCATTCCTTGTCGATATTGTGTTTGATCACCTTGCCCACCGCCATGTAAACTGTATTTTCGGCTATGTTGGTGGAAAGATCGGCGATCCGTTCCAGGTTTTTGGCGATGCGGAGCAGATGCAGGCAGGGTTCGATGGCGCTTATGTTATCCTTCATGATCTCCATCAGGCGGTAGAAAATCTTTCTGTTAAGCTCATCCACCGCGTCGTCAGCGTCGCAGACCGCCCGAGATTTTTCCACATCCTCTGCCGCAAAGGCGTCCAAACTCTGTTTCAGCATTTCGAAGGCAGAGTTTTTCATCTCTTCCAATTCCGGCAGCTTGTTGACAATCGGCTGATCCACAAGGTGTTCAACGCTTTCGGCGATATTGACCGCCTGGTCGCCCAAACGTTCCAGGTCGTTGTTTATCTTCATGATCATCATGATCAGGCGCAAATCCCTGGCTTCAGGCTGGTAGAGGGCAATCGATGTGATGCATTTGATTTCCAGATCAAGCTCGATCTGGTTTACCCGTTCCTCAAAGATTCTCACTTCTTTCAGCAAACCGTCCCAACGGCTGTAAATTCCTGAAATGGCCATGGAGACCATTTTTTCCACCAGGCTTGCCTGGGACATCAGCATGTTTTTCAAATCCAATATCTTGGCATCAATCACAATTCCTCCCAATCATCCGAACACGCCGGTCAGATAGGCTTCGGTGCGCTTGTCGGCGGGCACGGTGAACATTTTTTCCGTTTTGTCGAATTCCACCAGATCGCCCAGATACATGAAGGCGGTGTAATCGGAGATCCTCCCCGCCTGGGCTACGTTATGGGTTACGATCAGGATGGTCACGCTTTTCTTCAGTTCCAGGCACAATTCCTCGACCTTCGCGGTTGACTGCGGGTCGAGGGCTGAGGTCGGCTCGTCCAGCAGCAACACTTTGGGGCGGTTGGCCAGGGCTCTGGCAATGCACAGCCTCTGCTGCTGGCCTCCTGAAAGGCTCATGGCGGATTGGTTCAGCCTGTCTTTCACTTCTTCCCACAACCAGGCGGCTTTCAGGCTTTGTTCCACCCGTTCCTCCAGCTCGCTCCTGCGTATCTTGCCCTGGATCTGCAATCCGTAGGCCACATTGTTAAAGATGGATTTGGGGAAGGGGTTGGGCTTCTGAAACACCATGCCCACGGCAGCCCTGATCCTTGAAACGTCACTGCCGTTCTTGTAGATGTCTTCATCTCCCAGCAGCACGTCACCCGTGATGCGCGTTTCGGGAATCAGGTCGTTCATCCGGTTGAAGCAGCGCAGCAAGGTGGATTTGCCGCAACCGGAGGGGCCTATCATGGCGGTAACCTTTTGGCTGTGCACCGACAGGTCAACATCATGCAATACGTGGTTTTTGGCAAACCAGAGATTCAGTTTCCGGGTTTGCAATTGAGGTTTTACCATTGTTTTTTCCTTCTAAAATAATAGCGCAGATAGATTGCCGTGGCGCTCACCAGCAACACCATGAGCAGCAAGACCAGCGCGGTGCCATAGGCGATGGGCACCTGCTTCTCAGGATGCGTGCCCTCGGTCATCAAGGCGTAGATGTGGTAGGGCAGGGCCATTACCTCGTCGGAAAGGCTGGAGGGCAGTTTCCGTGAGTAAAAAGTGGCGGCGGTGAACATGATGGGGGCTGTTTCCCCGGCCACACGCCCGATACTCAGGATTGCGCCGGTCAGGATGTTGGGCAAAGCTGTGGGCAGTACGACCCGGGTAATGGTCTGCCGGGTGGTTGCGCCCAGGGCCAGGGAAGCTTCCGTAAATTCATGGGGCACGGTTCTGATGGCTTCCTCGGTGTTGTTGATGATCACCGGCAACGCCAGGATGGCGAGGGTCAGGCCTCCCGCCAAAACCGAAACGTCCATGCCTATCATATTGACAAAGACCGCCATCCCAAACAAGCCAAAGATGATCGAGGGAGTTCCCGCCAGGCTGTTGATAGCCACGCGCAGGATGCTGATCAGCCAGGACGGTTTTCCGTAGTGGGTGAGCCAGATAGCGGTCATTATCCCCAAAGGCAAAGCGCACGCCACAGCCAGCACCGTCAACAGGAAGGTTCCCACCAGGGCAGGCCAGATGCCCCCTTCAGTCATGGAGTTGCGGGGCACGGAAGTTAAAAACTCCCAGTTCAAAACCATGCTGCCCTTGTAAAACATATGCACCAGGAACGTGACCAGGAACAGGGCCGTAACAAGCAGGGCAAAGCCCAGAATGGCCGTTGAAAACGTGTTTTTCAGCTTGCGGCCTTTCATCGGTTCCTCCTGTTGCTAAAAACCAGTTCCGCGATCAGGTTGGTTGCCAGGGTGATCAGGAACAGCAGGATTGCCAGGGCGAACAAGGACTGATAGTGCAGGTCGCCTACCACTGTTTCCCCCATCTCGGCGGCTATCGTGGAAGTTATGGGACGCGTGGGCTCAAAGATGGATGTGGGTATGTTGGCCGCACCTCCCGCCACCATCAAGACCACCATGGTCTCGCCCACTGCCCTGCCAAAGCCAAGCAACACACTGCAGAGTATCCCGTTGCGGGCGGCTGGCACCACCGCTCTGAAGATCGTTTCGCTGCGAGTGGCGCCCAAGGCCATCGACGCTTCCCTGATGTTTGAGGGAACGCTGGACAGCGCGTCCTCGCTAAGGCTGCTGATGATTGGCACGATCATCACTCCCAGGATAATCGAAGCCGAAAACACGTTCAGCCCCGTATCGAGATTGAACCACTGGCGCACCAGAGGGGCCAGGAAGGCCATGCCAAACAGGCCGTAAACCACAGACGGGATGCCGGCCAGCAGCTCGATAATGGGCTTGATCGCCTCACGCATCTTGCTGCCCGCAATTTCAGAGATGAATATGGCCGAGCCAAGACCCAGGGGAACAGCGATCAGCAATGCTCCCAGGGTCACCGCGAGCGAACCCGCGATAAGTGCCAAAGCTCCGAAGGCCGGTTCTGCATGCGTGGGATACCAGTTGTTGGTAAAGATGAATTGCTTCAGGCTTACAACGCGGAACAGGGGCAGCCCTTCCCGGAAAATGCCAAAGATGATGGCAAGCATGCAGAGGATGGTGAACAGGGCGGCCAGATATGTAATATACTGAAACAGTTTCTCTTTAAGGGTTTTCATTCCTCCCCCACAAAGGGAGCTTGCGCTCCCTTTTTATTACTTTTGAGGACTGCTGAAGGCAGTACATGTTCGCGCTTAATCACTTAAGAGCTACAAAACCTTCGTTCTCCACGATTTTCTGTCCGGCAGGGGATTGGATGAAAGCAATGTAAGAACCAACCGCGCCTTTGGCCTTGCCGTTGGTGTACATATAGAGTTTGCGGGAAAGAGGATAGCTGTCGTTTTGCACGGTTGCTTTGCTGGGGACTATGTTGTTGACGGACACCGTGTTCACGCCTTCTCCCAGGTATCCCAGTCCAGCGTAACCAATGGCGCCGGGGGTGTCAGCCACGGAGGTGACAACCGCGTTGTTCGAGGCCAGCAACAGAGCGCTGGAGATAACTTTGGCGCCTCCCAGGGCTTTTTCGTTGAACACTTCAAAAGTTCCCGAGGCCACGTCCCTGGAGATAACCACGATAGGCAGATTGGGGCCGCCCAAATCCTTCCAGTTCTTGATCACTCCGGTGTAGATTGCCTTGATCTGCTTCACGGTCAGGTTGCTAACGGGATTGGACTTGTGTGTCAGGATCGCGATTCCGTCCAACGCCACGGCGTAGGCTGTGGGAGCGATGCCTTTGGCACGGCACTGGTTCATTTCCTTGGTTTTGATGGGACGGCTGGAGTTGGCGATGTGCACGGTCCCGTTTTGCAAGGCAGCGATACCGACGCCGGAACCGCCTCCGCGGATGGAGATGTTAATATTGGGGTTTTTATCCATAAATGCCTCGGCTGTGGCCTGGGCAATGGGAAGCACTGTGGTGGAGCCTGAACAGACGACTTTTTCTGTCTTGGCAAAAGCTGACACCCCTATCAGGAGTATTGCCAGAATAATTAATGTGTTTCTTAGTTTCATGATCTCTCCTTGATACTTTACACTTTCAGGGTATTGCTGAAACGCCACTTAAGCTGGAGCATCAAAGCAGAGGAATCGTTGGTGGTTTTGACGCTGTTGCTTTTGGTGGTATAGTTAAGTTGCAGTTGCATGGCGGGTTTGGCGGAATCGTCATGCATAAAGTTATAGTTCACGCCTCCCGTGATCGCTGTGACAATGTTCTCGTCCTTGTCGCTGTCGGTGGGGTCAGAACGGTCATAACGGGCCACGAGATCGATGTCTTTCTCCACCAGGGAGTTCAGCTTGATCACCGCATTCACGCTGGCGCAATTTGCGCTCATGTCATTGGCGGGTTTATTGGGATAAGTAACGTCTTTAATAATGTATTCACCCGTCAGGCTCAGCGGACCGTAAGCTGCGCGCAGGTAGGCATCCATCATTTTTTGTTCGTTGTATTTGGGATTGTCGCCGCCCAGGCCAGTCAGGGAGTCGCTTCTTTCGCTGCTGTTAAGCATGAACGATCCACCCAGGGTAAGGCCGGTAATTGGTATCACCCTCAGATTGGCCAAAAAGGCTGGTTCGATGTTGCCTTTCAGATTGGAGCCATAGTTCTTGTAGCCTTCCCCATTATACACGCCCAGCGCGTATTCGCCCCATCCGCCGGGGATGAAGCCATTGATGGTGATCCCATAGTCTGCGGAGTTGGCAAACTTGTATTCATCGGTGGGTGCTTTGCCGATCAGGGTGTAATCCCAATCGTAGATGCTGCCGAAATACACCTTTTGCAAACCGATGGTGGCTGTCATATCGGGTACGGGCAGCAGCTTGTTAAAATCAAGATAGGCATACTTGATTTTGAGTCCGGCGCCGTCTTTGACCAGATCGGTGCTGAAAATATCAACCGTAAAGCGTCCTTTTACCGCGTCGCTAAATTTAGGCTCGAGTCCCAAATAGCCACGTTCCAGTGACAGGTTGTTACGCAGGATGGTGTTTTCTCCCGCCGGCGCGTCACCTGTCTCGAGGGTCCAGCGGTTCCACATTTCGCCGGTAAGCTTGATTTCCTCCGCCATTAACGGCAGGATCATCACGCCCAGACATAGCAATACAATAAGTCTCTTCATTCTTTTCTCCTTGATGAAGCGAATTTCTATCCTATATATACTGCTCTTGTGTTAGGATTTTATAAACTGAGGGTTAAGAATTGTTAACTGTTGGGGAAGATCAATTCTGCAAGGGTGTCAGACAAACGGTTTGCCTGACCCTGATACAGTTGCCTCACACGCCGCACTGCCTTGCAGCGCAGTTGCTTTACCCGCTCCACTGTCAGCCCCATCTGCGCCGCGACCTCTTTCAGGCTTAGCTCCCGGGCAAAGCTCAGTTCCAGCACCTGCCGTTCCGGCAATGGCAGCTCATCCGGAAGCTCGAATCTGACCACATCGGCGCTTCTGGCGCTGGTATCCACCACTTGCTCAAAACTTTTCTCCGGCAGGGACTCGGAGTCCAGGCAGGTGATGCCTTCCTGTTCCAGGGCGGCCAGAATCCTTTTCTTTATCCAGTAAACCGCGTAGGTGGCGAAGGACGCCCCGCGGTCCCGGTAGGATTTGGCAGCCTGCAGCAAGCCCAAAAGCGCTTCCTGGTGAAGGTCTTCCAGGGGCAGGCCCCGCCCGCGGTAGCGTCTGGCTATTCCCCTGGCCAGATTGCCATAATCCCGGAGCAGCGTGTCCGCGTCTGTCATGAAGATGCCTGCTTGCGCCTGATCCGTTTCCGGAAGCTTATTATCTTTAGTCTTTGCCATGCAGCCGGGGTATTTTAATGGTGAAGGTGCAGCCCTTTCCCAATGCGCTCTGCACCGAAATCTCCCCCTGGTGTAAAAGCACGATGTGTTTCACGATCGCCAGTCCCAGACCGGAGCCGCTGCCGTTTTTGTTGCGCGCCGGATCAGCCACGAAAAAACGCTCAAAGATTCTGTTCTGATGCTCTTTGGCGATGCCGCAACCGCTGTCTGCCACCTCAAAGACGATCCAGTCGCCTTCTGGCCTGCTGCTGATACGGATGCCGCCTGTGTCGGTGTAGCGCAGCGAGTTTTGCGCCAGGTTGATGAAGACCTGTTCCAGGCGGAAAGGGTCACAGACTATTCTGGGCACGGAAGGATCAAGCTCAATTTCCAGATCCAGGCCTTTTTCCTGCAGATCGGGTTCCAGGAGCAGCCGGACGCCGGCAAAAAACTTCTTCAGGTCAATATCCAGCAGGTCCAGCTTTCCGGAGCTTTCCAGGCTGATCAGTTGCTCCATGTCCTTGACCAGGTGGATCAGGCGCTGGGTGTGGTTGAGGATGATGTTGCGGTAGCGGGTGTGATCGACGTCGGGATTGTCCCGCATCGCCTCCGTGAAGCCCTTGATCGCAGTCAGGGGAGTCCGCAGTTCGTGGGCGAGGTTGACGATGAAGTCCCTTTTCATCTGGAACACCTGCTGGATGGCGTCCATGTTTTGCAGGATAAACACCTTGCGCCGCATCTGCTCGTTGCTGCTCATGCTCAGGATGAAACTGTGCCCTTCAAAACGGATTTCCGGCACCAGATTGCTGTCCTGCTCTTCAACTTTGGCGATGGCGGTCTGCAGCTCCGGATCACGGATCACTTCCCGCGAAAGCTGCACCTTGTTTGGGTTATAGCCTTGAAAAAGCTTTTGAAAAGGCTGGTTGGCCCACTGCAGCCTTCCCTCATAGTCCTGGGCCCACAAAACGTCTTCGATGGAACCCAAAACCAGCCGCAGCTCCTCCCTGTGCACCGCCAGATGCCGGATTGCCCCGTCCAAAGCGTCCAACACCTTGTTAAACTCATCACTCAGGTCATCCACTTCCTTGAGGGTGGAATCGCCAAGCCTGAGCGTGTGCCTGCCCCCCGCTATCTCGGCCGCTCTGCGGTAAAGCTTTCCCAGTTCAGGGGCGATCCTGGCGTGCAAACGCCAAAGCAAAATCACCACCAGCGCAGTCCAGATGATCAGCTCCATCCAGCCGGGAGGATCGGCCAGCGCCATAAACACGGCGGCGGCGAACAGCAGGATACCGGTCTGGATCAGCAGGCTGTCAAGGCTGGTTTTTCTCACGTTTGCTCTCTTTGGAGGCAGCGTCAAACTTGTAGCCAAGACCCCTGACGTTTTGCAGCATATACGAGAATTCCCCCAGTTTTTCCCGCAGATTGCGGATATGGACATCCACCGTGCGTTCGATCACAATCTTGTCGTTTCCCCACAGGTGATCCAGGATCTGGCTGCGTTTGTAAACCCAGCCGGGATGCCGGGTCAGCAGTTGCAGGATCTTGAATTCTGTGATGGTAAGGTCCACTCTTTGGCCTTTGATCCAGGCCTCGTAGCGGTTGAAATCCAGGCGGAATTCGTCGGTGATGTTCAGGATATTGCGTGAGCTTTCCCAGCCGCTGCGGCGCAGCACCGCTTTGATTCTGGCAAGCAACTCGCAACTGTCAAAAGGTTTGATGATGTAATCGTCAGCCCCGTATTCCAGGCCCTTCACCCGGTCGCTGATATCGCTGCGGGCTGTCAACATCACGATGGGAACCAACTCCCAGGCTGGGTTGCTCTTGATGCGCCGGCAGGCCTCCAGGCCGTCCAGATCGGGAAGCATCAGATCCAGCAGGATCAGCTCCGGAAGTTCCTGTTCCATGCTTTCCAGCATCTCCCTGGCCGTCGTGAAGCCGCGGGTCCTGTAACCCGCGCTTGTCAGCTTCATGCTTAGCAGTTCCAGGATATCTTCTTCGTCTTCGGTTATGTAAATCAACTCGCTCATACTATTTTACCTTTGCCGCCAAATTATGGTTAACGTCTTTTATGGCAAGCAAAACCATCATAATACCGATTAATTTTTCTTAACAATGGCCTGGCATTGTCCCTGGAGATGCTCGAAGATAAACGCTGTCCATGCCAATGCCAGAATGAGATCCACGTGACTCCGTATCCCCGCGAGGGCGGGCCATCCTGCAGACAGTTCCGGCATACTCTCCCCCTCCAGGCAAAAATCCAATATCGCTCCCCTTTGCATCCCATGGATTTCCTGTGGTTTTCCTGGGGTCATCCTTAACTTCGCAACCGCATACCTAAGGATGATGGTCGTAACTCCTTATGCAGCAAAGGAGAGCGGTATGAAGGATATTGCGGAATGTGTCGGTTTATTTATGCGGGTATCAAGTAATTGATGCCGTTTGTTTTTTTGACTGGGTGCCTGATTGGGGCAATAAAAGACTGGATCACTGGTCAAGTGGTTCACGCAGATTTACGCGGATAAAGGGCGCGGATTAGCGCGGATTGGGCTGCCGAAGTCTGTTCGGCAGAGGCAACGGAGTTGCCTGTTTGGAAGAGACCTCCGGTCTCTGTGGCAAACGGACTTTGCCACCCCTGGGCACTGGATCCCGGGTCAAGTCACCCCACCAAACCGCTACGCGCTTTGGCGAGGACCCCGACAGCCCGGGATGACACGGCTTATAGTCTGCGGTGGTCTGTTTCGGGGTATGGTGGACTTTTTTAGGGCACCTTTCCACCATTTCACCTTTCCACCTTTCCACCTCAAAAACACCTTTCCACCTTCAAAGATCCTGCCCAAATAGAAAAGGACCCGGTCTGCCGGCCGGGTCCTGTAGGATAAGAGGATCGTTTGTTTGTTACTATTTCATCAGCACGGCTTTGCGCGTGTAGCTCTTGCCGCCCACGTTCATGCGCACGAAGTAGAGCCCCGTGCCGCAGGCGTTGCCCTGGTTGTCTTTGCCATGCCATTGGATTTGGTGGTTTCCTGTAAGCTGATTGTTTATTTCCTTGCTGAAGACCAGTTGTCCGCGGGAGTTGTAGATGCGGAATCTCACGTCCGCAGGGCCTTCGTTTTTGCCGATGCTATAGGGTATGTATGCGATTGGATTGAAGGGGTTGGGGAAGATCGATTTCAGCTCCGTCACCAGAGGGATCTGGGGAGTGGTGATGCCCTGGATGCTGTATGCGATGCTCACCGGCCCGTTGAAGTTGCTGCTGCCGTCCATATCGGAGTTTTGCAACCAGTAGTAGTAGGTGCCATCCTCGTAGAGATCTCTGTCCGTATAGGAATAGACCTGCTGCTGCGAGGTGTTGGTGGCAGCCACGAGCGGGCTGATCACGGTTGCCTGGGCCAGGTCGTCCTGGGTGTGGCGCAGGATGTAAAAGCCCTGTACTCCCGTCTCGGATTGGGTTACCCAGGTGAGGTTCACGTTGTTGTCCACGGAGTAGGAGGCGGTGAAGGAGGAGAGTTCAACCGGGGTCTGTCCCTGGTAGAAGTCGCCAGCCACAAAATCATCCACCATCAGTATAAAGGCGTCATTGGACACGCACTGGATAGCCACGTAGGCAACAGTATTGGCACAGGCTGGAAGGTCGTATTCGTAGAGGGTCCACTCGGTGGGTGCCTCGACGTAGGTGGTGGCGCTGCCCGCCAGGTAGTTGGTGAAGTTGCTGTAGGCATTGCCGGTGGTTGAATATAACACCTTGAAACGCTCCTTCCCATACTGATCGGTGGCTGACTTGGCAAAGAAGCTGATGCGGGGCGAATCACCAAAGTTCAGGGCGGGCGAGATCAACCAGTCGTTATTGGGCGGCGTGGTAGCGGCAAAACAGGCCGCGTATTTGCCACCGGAATAGGGTGCGTAGCTGCTGCTGGTCAAGGCTGGAGAGGTGCTGGCAGGATTGAAGATTATGTATGACCCGGTGTAACCTTCATTGGTGAAGTTTACATCCTGAAAACCGTATGTAGTGCGGTTATCTCCGTCATGTTGGGTCCAGGGGGCAAAGGCCAGCACGAAATCAGTGTAAGTATCGAAGTAGTCCTCATAGACCTCTTGCACCGCGAAGCCGCGCAAAGGTGATATGGTATGCACCGCTTTGCCTGTCGGTGCTGGCCTCAGAACGCGGACATGGCTGTCTGCCACCCTGTTTCCTTCAGGGTGTGATACGCCGATCCTTGTGGCGCCGGCCAGGGCGGAGCCGATATCCGGCAAAGCGTTGCCCGCGGCTCCCTTGGCTGTGTTGTCAACAATCTGCAGGCTGGCGGTCTTCTCGCCGTAGGCGGTGTTGGCCTGGGGATCGAATTTGACCATCCAGGATGCTATCTGGCCATGGGTGAGGTTGATGGGATAGGTATTGGTGTCGATAATGGTGAATTGGCCAGGGTCGGTGCCTGCCAACGTAACCCCGCCGGAGTTTATTGTCAGGGTGGAGCCGCCGATGTTGGCCACCATAAACTCATGCGGGGTGCAGTTGCTGCTTCCTTTGACTGCCAGTCCATAATTATAGCTGGTGTCGGCAAAGCCCATCACGGGAGTGGGCAGGATGCCGGAGATGCTGATGTTGTCGATAGCCGCGGGGGGTTGGTTTCCTGCCGTATTATTGTTCTTCCAGGAAAAGATCAGCAACTGGGCGGTATTGGAGACGTTGTCGTTCAAAGTGATGGTGGGCGTCTGCCAGGTGGTCCTTCCGCTATAGGGGCCGCCAACGCGGTAGGCTGAGTTGAAAGCCGTACCCGCCGTGGGATAGATTTCCAGATTCAGATTCACCAAAAATACTTCCAGCACATCGTTGGTGGTTTCTCCATTGGATTTCCAGGCGAAGCTCAACTGGTAGCTGTTGCCCGGAGGGAAATAGATTGGAGCAAAAAGATGGGATACAGAAGCCGTAGTTGTGGTGTAAGCATTGGGCACAGTGGAGCTGTTGTTTGTGATGTAAGCACTGCGAGAGGGACTACTGTAAGTGGCGTTGGCAATGGCCCAGAAGTTGGTTTGGTTAGTTTGGGCGATGTACCATTCATTGAGGTCGCCGTCCCAGTTTTCCTCGAAGAAGGTGATACGCTCGGTTCCATCGGCAAAAGTGGTGGCCTGCGCGGTCACGCCGGGGGAATAGGCCACGGCCTTGGCATCGCCCACGGACCAGGCCTTGTAATAATAGGTGGTGTAGGGCGAGCGTCCCGTGTGGCTGTAGCTGGCAAGGGCTCCGTTGTAGAGGACGGTGCCTCCGCCGGGGATGCTGTTTCCGGCTGAATATGAGGTGCCCGCGGTTGGGGTGCCGAAAGTTCCGGTGGTGCTCCATGCCAGCAGCACATTGTCATTGGCGGCGTTTTTGGTCCAGGACAGGTCGATCTGGGTGGTGCTTACCGCGGTGGCGGTGAATGCGGTGGGGTCAGCTATGGTCACCGGACTCAAAGTGTTCAGGGCGGCTTCCATGTTAATCAGCCCGTAGCCGGTGTAGCGGTCCCAGCCCACTCCACCATCAAAGGTCATATCCGTGGCGGTGCTGGTGAGGATGCTTCTGATCTGCGCCGGGGTCAGGGTTGGGTCTTTCGAGAGCAGCAGAGCTGCGGCGCCGGCGGCATAGGGGCAGGCGCAGGAGGTGCCGCCAAAATAAAAGTGGTAGTTGCCGCTTGACCATCCGGCAGAACCCTGGATGTCCGTGGAGGGAAGTTCTGTGGGGGCCATGATGTCTATGGCCATCCGGTCATCCTGGATGGTTGAGCCATAGCAGGAGCCGTAATAAACCACTCCGTCAGAGGAGGTGAAGCTCTTTCTTTCACCGGACGGAGCGGCGGCGCCCACGCTGATCACATATTGGCTGTTGGCGGGATAGGCAATGGAGTTTTGGGTCGTGTTCCCGGACATATACGCTGGGTCGTAGTAGTTGCCGGCAGAGGCAAGGATAACCACTCCCTTGGTATTATATGCGTAGTTCAAGGCCGAATCGACAGTTGTATGTGAAGACATTCCAATGGATCCCAAGCTCATGCTGATAACATCGGCGTTGTTTTCCGCGGCGTGGGTAATGGCATTGGCAACGGCGGTGAGATATATCGAACCGTTTGCATCGGCAACTTTTAACGGCATAACGCTACAGCCTCCGGCGCTGCCCACTACGCCAAGGTTGTTGTTGGCCTTTGCAGCCGCGACTCCCGCGCAGAGCGTGCCATGCCCGGCGCCATTCGCGTCGTCCATGGGGTTGTTGTCATTATCTCCGTAATCGTAGCCCGCCACCAGGGTGAGGTCGGGATGGCTGGTATCCACTCCGGAGTCTATGATCGCGATCACGATGCTGGAGTTTCCATATCCGTGATTCCAGGCCTCTACCGCGTGGGTGTCGAATCCGGGTGTGCCGACTGTCGGGCCGGTGTAGCCGCCTGTGTTGCTTTGCCAGGAAGGGAACTGGCCGGTGTTGTTGTGGCCCCAGTTGTTTGCATAATAGGGATCGTTGGGAATGGCTTGCGGGTAAGCAAAGTATTCCAGATCGGCATCCTCGACCTCGGGGTCGGTCAGAAAGTCAGCCAGAGCCGTATGCACATCCGTGCTGCCGTCCAGCATGATGATGAACCAGCGGTCGAAACCCGTGCTCTGTTCCCAGTCCAGGTCATCCACCCGGCGATGGGCGCGCTTGAACTTGTATGCTCCGTTGCGCTGCATGGTCCTGTCCAGGCTGGAAATGCCGAATATGCTTTTTTCGGAGTTGAGGTCCTGGGGCAGGTCGGCTCTGCCTTTGGCTGAAGGAGTCAATTTGATTTTGATGCGGTCGGTGGCGAAAGCGGGTTGCCCGTCAAGGGTTTCCTGGCCACCAGTTGCGGGGGAGGCTATCCCCCTGACGCTGGCCTGCAAGCCTGTTTGCGGCCAAACCATAAGCAACAGTCCCGTTAGCAGAAGAAAAATGCCCAGGCAAGCTATCTTTTTCATAAAGATCCTCCATCCTGAATCAATAGATTTTGCTTGTTCTTATCTGTTTTACTTTATATCTTATCTTTTGGCGAACCAGAAACTGTTTTGCGCGACACTCAGGACAGCCTGAGGTGGGCAGTTGTCGGACAGAAGACAACCAATTCCATTTATATCGGGCTTTCAGATATTTGTCAAGCATGAATTGTGGCGATCTTGCTTAAAAGGGGGTGGAAATAGTTCACAGGGGCCGGTTATCCCCCCTCCCATTCAGCCCCGGGCGTCCAGTTTCAGCCCAAGCGTAAAGCTCCCTGCCCTTACCAGACAAGGGATTTGGACATGAGCCCAAAAAGAAGGGCAGTTGGAAATACCAACTGCCCGTGCAAGTTATGTTTTTGTGTCAGGTGCTTACACTTTTTTATGGCAGAGCCACCAATCGTAGCACTCGTATCCTTCCTTGGCGGCGTTTTCCAAACGCTTTTTCGCCGTTTCCACATCTGCGGGAGGCGGGATGATCACGCGATCTTTGAGGATCTCGTTGTTTGGCCAGTTGGCGGGCATAGCCACTTTGTTCTTATCTGCAAACTGCATGGCTCCCACGACCCTGAGAATCTCGTCCATATTGCGGCCAAGCTCCTGCGGGTAGTAGAGCATGATGCGGATGGTGCCATGGGCATCGACGATGAAGACCGCACGCACGGTGTTGCTGCCTTTGCCGGGATGTATCAGGCCAAGCTTCTCGGCGACCGCGCCGGTGTCCGCGATGATGGGGAACTGGATTTCCACGCCCATCTTTTCCTTTATCCATTCTTCCCATTTGATGTGGGAGAAGACTTGGTCAATGCTGAGGCCGATGAGTTCGGTGTTGAGCTCGCGGAACTTTTCGTAGCGTTGCTGGAAGGCTACAAATTCGGTGGTGCAGACGGGGGTGAAGTCGGCCGGATGGCTGAACAGCACGAACCATTTGCCTTTCATGTCGTCCGGCAAAACCTTCACGCCATGCGTTGTCTGAACGGTCATTTTGGGGAACTTGTCGCCCAAAAGCGGAATGCCTTGTCTTTCAATTGTGTTTTCCATTTTTATCTCCTCACTGTATAATATAAGCTGTCGTTGACATTATAAGCAGGATTTCGGGAATGGCAAACAAAATCTACGCCCCGGTTTCCAATTTTGCTATGATTTTTTGGACGGCTTCCTGCAGAATCTGCGCGGAGCTGGTTTTTCCAAAATCGTAGATAAAGGGGCGGCCGCTATCGCAACTTGAGGTGATATTGGTATCGAAGGGCAGCTTGGCCAAAAGCTCGGTGTGATAGTCCATCAGGAGCTTGCCCATCCCTTCGCCGCCGTAGAGCTGTATCTCTTTGCCGCAATGGGGGCAGAGCACATAGCTCATGTTCTCCACCAGGCCGATGACGGGCAGATTGAGCTTGGTGGCAAAATCCATGCTCTTGCGCACGTCCAGGATGGCCACATCCTGGGCGGAACTGACAATCACCGCGCCATCCAGGGTGCCCAGCAACTGCACCACCGAGAGGGGCTCGTCGCCGGTGCCGGGAGGGCAATCCACGATCAGATAGTCCAGATCGCCCCAGGCGGTATTTTCGATCATTTCCTTGAGGGCGCTCATCTTCATCGGGCCGCGCCAGATCAGGGCGGAATCCTCACTGTCGATCAGATAGGCTATTGAGAGGGCGTGGAAATTGTCGTGCAGGCGCACCGGCTGGATCATGCCTTCCGGGGTGCCGGAGACCCTGGCTCCCTCTGTGCCGGTCATTTTTGCCACCGAAGGGCCGTGGATGTCGGCATCCAGCAAGCCCACCTTTTTGCCAGCCAAGGCCAGGCCATAGGCGAGATTGACGGCGATGGTGGACTTGCCGACCCCGCCCTTGCCGCTCATCACGACAATGCGGTGCTTGATCCGCGCCAGTTGCGCCTGGATCTGTTCATCGTTCTTTTCTTGCATCAGCTTTCCTTGCCTTCCTCTTCCTCAAGTTGTTCGTTCAGCCAGCGCAACTGCTCTTCCAGCTCGGCTTTGCGGGCTTCCAGGTTGTCGCGTTCATAGAGATAGAATTCTTTGCTTTCCTTTGGGGGAAGGGCTGTAGCGGGATAGTGGCAGCCGCATCTGCAGCGGTGGTGAAATCCCATTTTTCTTCCGTGCCTGTGGCCAAAGCCACGGCAGTTTGTTCGTTCAAAGCGTCCGCAGGGACCAAGTCCCTTGCCGGGACGACCGTTTCCACGGGGGCCAGTTCCGTCACGATTAGGCATTGTTAACTCCTTGTTTAAGTTGATTGTTCAAATATGCGTTGTAGGCTTCGCGCACCGTCATTCCGCCGGCTCCGACATAGATCTTGAGTTCCATTTGGTCCAGGATCCTGGCGGCATTCCCGCCGGGGCCATTGCCGGTGATGAGCACCTGCGCTCCATTATCGAAAATCTTTTGGGCAGTCCTGGGGCCGGCTCCGTGCTCCACGTTGATGATCTCGCGGTTGTCAACGCTGCTCATGGTTTTGCTTTCCTCATCGTAGAAAAGGAGGTAGTCCGTGCGTCCGAACCGGGGATCGATCCTGGCGTCCCAATCTGTGCCGTTGGTTGTAAAAGCTATCTTCATTTGAGCTCCTTTGTGATGCCTTGCCAGAGATTGGCAAAGCGGGTTTTCCATTTGCCGGGGTTGATTTCCGGCAGGCATTTACCAAGCGTGATCGCCTGGGAGAAATCTTCATCATAAGGCAGGTCATCCAGATGCCGGATGCCTTGCTGTGTCAGGAAATCTTTGATTTGCGCGGTGACCTGCGGATTGAGGTCTGCTTTGTTGATGATGCAACCCGCGGGAATCCGGAACCGGGCTGTTAGCTGCCAAACCCTGTTCAGGTCGTTCAAACCGGAAAGTGTGGGTTCGGTTACCAGCAGCACAAAGTCCGCTCCCGAAAGAGACGAGATCACGGGGCATCCGATGCCCGGCGAACCGTCCACCAGGATGTAGTCCATACCGGTGCGCGTGGCTTCCTGCCTGGCTTCTTTTTTCACCTTGGCCACAAGCTTGCCGGAGTTGTCCGCTCCGATGCCCAGTTTGGCGTGGATGAGCCGGCAGGCAAACCTGGTGTCGGAGATAAAGCATTGCCCCACCTTCTGTTCCGGCAGGGAGACGGCTTTCGCGGGGCAGATCAACTGGCAGTAGCCGCAGCCTTCGCAATCAAGCTTGTCCACGCTGAACTTACCGGATTCGTGGCTGATGGCGGCAAAACGGCAGATTTCCTCGCATTTTCCGCAGCCAACGCAGCTTTGGGTGTCGATCTCCGCCCTGACTCCGCTATAAAATTCTTCACTGCTTCGCACGACCGGCTTTAGGATCAGGTGCAGGTCAGCGGCGTCCACGTCACAATCCGCCATCACGACCCGGGGAACTGTATAGGCGAGCGCGGCGGCGACGGAGGTCTTGCCTGTTCCGCCTTTTCCGGAGATGATCACTATTTCTTTCATGGCTGCCCCGGCAGGGATTCAAGATGTTGCAGGATGGAGTCCAGTTCCCGGCGGAATGTCTCCACCTGCGGATAGATCAACTCGCCGCGGGAATAAAGCTCCGCGATCTCCCGCCGGTTGGGAAACTTGCCCCAGACCGGCAGCCGCTCGCTTTCGCAATAGCGCAAAACATCGTCGTTGCCGATGCCCATGCGGTTGATCACCACGGCCATCGGCTTGCCCAGATGCCGCATCGTTTCCACGGCAAGGCCGAGGTCGTGCAGTCCAAAGGGAGTAGGCTCCGTTACCAGAATAACGAAATCCGCGTCCTTGGTGGCGTCCATCACGGCGCAGGATGTGCCCGGCGGGCAGTCACGGAACACGTAACTCTTTCCCGGACAGTGGGATTCCGCGTAGCCGATGGTCTGGCCGATCAATGGCGAGGCCATTTCCACACCGATCTCGAGCTTGCTTTCCACGAAATCCAGCTTGCCAAGCCTGTAATGGCGAAGCTTGCCCAAAACATTTTCCCGCATCGGCAGCGCCCCCGCGGGACACAACTCGCTGCAGGCGTGGCAGGAGTGGCAAAGCTCCGGCATCACGATGATCTTTTTGCCCAGCTTCAGGATGGTGTTGAAGCGGCAGATATCCACGCACTTGCCGCAGAGGGTGCAGGATGTCTCATCCCACTCTGGCACAAGCCGGTGCATGGTTCGTTGTTCCACGATTTCCGCCTGGATAAAGATGCCGCCGTTGGGCTCTTCCACATCCAGGTCCAGCAACGCCACGGGCATCGTTTCAGCCGCGCGCAGGGCCAGGTTCACGGCCAGGGTGGTCTTTCCCGTTCCACCTTTTCCGCTGGCGATGGCAATCTTCATCAGTGGTCGCAGCGGTTTTCACCGGATTCCAGTTTGCCCTGGATATAGGATTCCACCAATTCCCGCAAGGGCAGGATGGGCGCGCCCACAATCACCTTGATTCCGTTCGCGTTCATGAGTTCCTGAGCTTTGACGCCCATGCCTCCCGCGATGACCACGTTGCAGCCAAGTTTGTGCAAAAAGGCAGGATGGGAGCCTGGTTCGTGGGCCGGGGGATCAACAGTTTCTTCCTTCACTATCTTGCCATCCTCCACCGTGTAGATGGCGAAAGCCTGGCAGTGTCCGAAATGGGGGCAAAGCCCACCTTGTTCCATAGGTATTGCGATTTTCATTTATACTCCTTGTTGTTTGGTTTTGTTATTTCTGGATCTGTGCCTTCCGCGTCCTTGTCCGTGGCGGCATTTGCGGCAACTGCTGCACTGGGATTGGTGGCAGTTGTCCAAAGACACCACGCGGGATGAAGTGCAGCGCGGGCAGTCGGTGAGGGATTGCTCCGGAGATTCCAGCTCCGTGCCGCAATCCTGGCAGAGATAGCTGTGTCTGCGCAGCTTCACGTCGCCACCCCCGATCAGCAGCAGGCAGCCCTCCACCAAAGCGGTGGCATACTTTATCCTGGCCCTTTCATAGATGCGCGTGAGGGTGGGGCGGGAGACGCGCATCTGCACGGCTGCTTCCTCCTGGGTGTGATGCTCATAATCCAGCAGCCGGATCGCCTCGTATTCATCGAGGGTCAGCACCACGGAATCGCGCTTGCCAGCCAACCTGCCGAAGGGCCGGAAACCCTTTACCGGCGGCGTGGATTGCACATATCTGCTTATGCAGTTTCTTCCCATATCGATCTTCCTATTGTGAACATATGTGCACAATATTAGGGCCGGCTTTTTTGTCAATGCCTATTTTTCCGGGCTGCCGCGGAGAAGTGCGTTTTTCTTGCCAGGTCTTTTTCCTTGACGCTTTTAGCCCCGTCAAATTTCTTTGTGCCTCAGCCATTTTCGCGCCAAATATGATCCAAACGCAAACAATAAGGGGGTTGCCGTGAAAGCGCCTTTTGCCATGACCTTGAAAGACATGATTTACCGCTCCTGCGAGCTTAACGCGGATCGACCCACCCTGGCCTTTGTGGATGACGATCCCATCAGCTATCGAGAGCTGCGCGAGCAGATCGAGGCGGTGATGTTCCTGATGTCTGAGGCGGGCATTGTGAAAGGCGACCGGGTGGCAATCCTTAGCCAAAACATGCCCAACTGGGGCGTGGCGTATCTGGCAATTACCTCAATGGGCGCCGTGGTGGTGCCCATCCTGGTGGATTTTCACGTCAACGAAATCCTCTACATCCTGCGCCATTCCGAAGCCAAAATGGTCTTTGTCTCTTCCGCGCAATATGACAAGATTGGCTACGCGGATCTGGACCCCCGGGTCATGCTGGTGGCGCTGGACAACTTTGAGCGGCTGCCGCAGCGCGCTTCCAGTGACAAGCTGGGCGAATTCATCTTCGAACAGAAAAAGCAGCTCCAAAAGCTTAGCATCAAGGCCCGCAAGGCCATCGGCATCATCAAGACCAACGTGGCGGAGGACGATCTGGCCTCCATCATCTACACCTCCGGCACCACGGGGCACTCCAAGGGCGTGATGCTTTCGCACCGCAATCTGGTGCACGACGCCTGGGTGACCTTCCAGTTCCAGCTGGTGACCCCCCAGGACAGGCTGATCTCCATCCTGCCGCTGCCGCACACCTATGAATGCACCATCGGCTTCATCATTCCCATGATGGGCGGCGGCGCCATTTACTATCTGGACAAACCTCCCACGGCGCGGGTGCTGGTTCCCGCCATGCAAAAGATTCGCCCCACCATGATGCTCACCGTGCCCCTGATCATCGAAAAGATCTTCAAGATGCAGGTACATCCTCAGCTTACGGGCAACCCGCTTTTCCGCTATCTGTACCGGATGCCGCCCACCCGCAAGCTGCTGCACAAGCTGGCTGGCAAAAAGCTGATGAAAACCTTTGGCGGGCAGATCCATTTCTTTGGCATCGGCGGCGCCAAGCTTTCCTATGAGGTGGAGCGCTTTCTCTACGAAGCGGGATTCCCTTACGCCATCGGCTATGGGCTCACCGAAACCTCGCCCCTGATCGCGGGAAGCACCCCCAAAAACATACGCTTCCGGGGCACGGGGCAGACCCTCGCCAACCTCGAGGTGCGCATCGCGAATCCCGATCCCAAGACCAAAATCGGCGAGATCGAGGTCAAGGGCGACACCGTGATGCTGGGCTATTACAAAGACAGCCTGCGCACCGCGGAAGCCTTTACCCCGGATGGCTTTTTCAAGACCGGAGACCTGGGCATCCTGCGCAAGGGACGCGACCTCTATATCTTTGGCCGCAGCAAAAACGTGATCGTGGCTTCCTCCGGCGAAAACATCTACCCGGAGGAGATCGAATCCAAACTCAACGAACACGAAGCGGTGCTTGAATCGCTGGCCCTGGAAAGTGGGGGACAGATCGTGGCGCGGGTCTTCCTCAATCCGGAATACCTGGAAAAACACCTGCACCTGGACAAGATGGGCAGCCTGGCTTCAGAACCCGCCATCCAACGCCTGCTGGAGGAAATCAAGGCCCAGGCCAATCACAACCTTTCCGCCTTCTCCCGCATCCGCAAGATCAGCGAACAAAAGGAACCCTTCGAGAAAACCGCCACCCAAAAGATCAAGCGCTTCCTCTATCAGTAAAACCAATTCGCTTTCTTCAAGCTATTTTATGCTATTTGTAATCTGACATTCTCTTGTGATAATCGTGGAAAGGTGGAAAGGTGAAATGGTGGAAAGGTTCCCCCCGTAACAAGTCCCACCCGACCCTAAAACAAAGCACCGCAGACTATATACCGTGTCATCACGGGCTGTCGGGGCCTCACCAAAGCGCGTAGCGGTTTGGTGGGGTGACTTGACCCGTGATCCAGTCTTTTAGAAACAACCACCGACCCCGAAACAAAGCACCATCAGACCAAAAACCGTGTCATCACGGCCTGCGAGCCGTGATCCAGTCTTTTGAAATGGCAGTGGAAAAGTTTAGCTGTGAGATAGAACACAGGGCAAAAACTATTTATCCGTTAATCCGTATAATCCGTTTAATCCGTTTGGAGTTTGCATGCAAATCTTATACGGATTCACGGATTAAACTGATTTACGGATTACTATGGTAAAAATATTAAGGCTTTGCAGCCTGCCCCTCTACGGCGCTATAGCAAGCGCCGCTACATAATAACGGGCAATCACGTCCTTTCCACCTTTCCACGAAATACCTCAACCATCCGCATTATCCTTCATAGCTCTCTCCCTTGCTGCTACTGGCTTTAGTGCCATCATCCTTAGGTCATCCTTATAAATTATAAGGTTGACCCCAGGAAGACCCATGCCGGAACCCGGGAATCAAATGAGGGCAATCCCCCTCTATATAATATAGGTGCTACGATATGTGGAAAGGAAATAGAACGCGGATAACAGGATCGACAGGATCAGCAGGATTTATGAAAGGTGAAATGGTGATAAGGTTCCCTGAAAACAAGCCCCAACAGACTCTATCTGTGTCATCCCGGGCAAGCTTGCTTGACCCGGGATCCAGTCTTTTAGAAACAACCAGCCAGCCTTGAAATGTTTATTGGCGTAGATATTGCAGGCCATCCAGACTCCCTCCAGTTCTCATGTCCCATTGATTACCCGTTGAACGCCAAGTGATTTTCCGCACAGCGATTGCCCAGCGGTCAATTAGTGATCAATCAGCGATCAAAGTATGAGGGCGGAAAGGAGCTGGTATTCTCCCTTTGCTCGATTTTTAACTGTCGCCTCACATTCTGATCTTAAAGAGGTATCGTTTGGAATAGACCAATAATCTACTATTAATAACCCTCTTAGCTTAAAAGAGAATCTTATATAATGCATGATGTATTGATTGATACGAATGATGATTATAGTAAGGATATTGTTATAATCAAACAATGCGAGATAATGAATAATACTATTACTGCATACCTAACTATTCGGTTGAATCTGATACCTTTTTTCAAAGTAGTGTCGTAACTAAAAGTAGTAGGTTTTAGCCTATTCATTACATATTTAGTCTTAGTAAGCATCAAATACATAGTATTTACGCCAAGATACCTTTCTTCCATCTCGATTGCCCAAGAGAGGTGATACTTGTAATACCAGTCATATCGTATATAAAGTAGTAACCACACGAGGGCGAGCAATAAACCGATTATTGGCATGGCTATTAGTGCTATAATGGGATACTTTTTGTTTGATGAAAAGAAGAAGCTTGCCCAACCATATGTTACTATCGAGTTAGCAGCTATCATGACACCAAACAAAGACCATATTTGTGATAGACAATTCCTTAATGCGGATGTGGCGGAATTGTAACAAGCCATTCCTTGCTCAAAATCATGATTCATGGAGTCTTTATCACATTTTGAAGGGCAAATAATTGGCTTAGTGCCTAACTCTATTTTTATAAACATCTTTCAACTCCTTAATACCTCGACTGCTTGTACTGACAATATACGTTGTAATTCATGCTGTTGTTGAATTCCCAATGTTGGTGTATAACACAACTCATATTTTTCCAGTTGGTTGAGGGCATCAGATATCCTTTGTAAGTCACAATCTATGTAAAGCCAAGTAATCGGTCACATAGTTTTCATCTCTTCAAGCCACGTCAAGGTTTTTCGACAAATTACTACATCCTAAATCCATTATATAGTTATCAGAGGTTATTATACATGATAGTGAGATTGATACAAAAACCGCAAACTCCTCCTCAAACCTACTAAATAAAATGGAGCGGGCAACGGGACTCGAACCCGCGACCCTCAGCTTGGGAAGCTAATGCTCTACCAACTGAGCTATGCCCGCTCGCGTGAGAGTCATAAAAGAGGGGCGCGGCAGATTGTCAAGACGGATTTTTGCCTCGAGGTGGGTTAACACGGGCGCGGGGACATTAGTGAGTCTTTGCTTGACAGCAGAGAGGATTTCTGAAAAAAGGGCGGCTATGAAGAAATCCCGGCTCCTCACCTGCGAACTCAAGCGACACCGGCAGATCACGCCGTCGCTGTGCTCGGTGTGCCCGCGCATCCAGAGGTGCCGTGCCTTCCGCATCTGGTATCGCCAGAACAGCCGGGAGTACTTGGATTTCGTAACGGAGATATGCAGAAAATTTCCTGATAAATACTCAATGGAGGTATCCTTCATGGCCGAGAAGCAAACATTTGTCCAGATCGTGGACATGGCCACCGGAAAGATCGACCGGATAGTAAACCTGTCCGAAATCGCGGCGATGACAGCCGAGGAAAAACTCGCGCTGTCGCGCAACAAAAACCTGTTCATCGTCACCCACCGCCTGGAGCCTATCGTGAAGGTGGAACTGAAGAGGTCGGTGATCAGCGAACCGCTGCAATTTGCCCCGCAGGAAGAAAAGGCTCCGGAGCCCAGCGAAGAAGTGACTAAGGAGCCTGTGGAAGCGCCCAAGCCCAGGGGCCGCAGGAAGAGCTGAAGCCCGGCGGGCTAAGTGCCGCGGAAAAAATCCTTTTACAGAAATGCGCTGTTCAAAATAATGGTTCGCTGAGAAGTTTTCATGAGCGGAGAAGCCGGTTCTGCCGCCCGTGCGCCGGCGAATCCCAAAGGAGAAGACAATGTTTACTTTGGACGAAAAGCATTTGGACAAAGCGAAGGAGTTCGCCGCAAAGCACCGTCGCAAAAAAAGCTGTGACGATTGCTACGACCGCGGCTGGATCGGCACCACCGACCAGAATCTGCTGGTGCTCTGCACGCGCTGCGTTGACCTGGAAGCCGCCCTGGCCGACTGGAAGGCCTATGTGAGCGAACATGAGGAGCTTAAGGAGCACTTCGCCGAACTCTTTGAAGAAAAGAAAGTGGAAGAGGCCGAAGAAAGCAAGCAAGCCGCTCCTGTGGTGCAAAAACACAGGAAAGAAAACGTGCAGGCAAGAAACACTTTTGTGCCCGGCCAGAAGCGCATGGGGCATTCCAAAAAGATCGGCTGAAGCAAGAGCCTGCCGCATGAGGATAAAGGTGGAACAGAGCTAAGATGTACAGACCCATAGATTTGAAAGAGAGCCCCAGGCACCTGGAAGCGCGGGTGCGCACCTATTGGAAGGAGCATGACCTGGCCCGCAAGAGCGAAGAGATGCACGAAGGCAAACCCAGATTCGTCTTTTATGAAGGCCCACCCACTGCCAATGGCAGACCCGGCATCCACCACGTGATGGCCCGCACCCTCAAGGACGTGGTGTGCCGCTACAAGACCATGAACGGATTCCAGGTGAAGCGCAAAGCCGGCTGGGACACCCATGGCCTGCCGGTGGAGATCGAGGTGGAAAAGCAACTGGGCCTGGAAGACAAGAAAGCGATCGAGGAATACGGCATCGAAAAGTTCTGCCAGGCGTGCAAGGATTCCGTCTGGAGCTACCTGAACCTGTGGCAGGAAATGACCGAACTGATGGGCTACTGGATCGATCTGGACAATCCCTATGTGACCATGCACAACGAATATATCGAGTCTGTGTGGCACATCCTGGACAACTTTTTCCAGCGGGGCCTGATCTACAAAGCCCACAAGATCGTGCCCTACTGCCCCAGTTGCGGCACACCGCTCTCATCCCACGAAGTGGCGCAGGGCTATGAAGATGTAGAGGATCCCTCCGTATTCATCAGATTCAAGGCTCTGGACGAAGAGAACACCTGGTATCTGGCCTGGACCACCACGCCCTGGACACTCATCTCCAACGTTGCCCTGGCGGTGCATCCCGATGAAAGCTATGTGAAAGTGGAGCACGAGGGGCAAAACCTGATATTGGCGAAAGCCCGTCTGGAGGTTCTGGAAGGCGACTACACCATTTTGGCGGAGTTTCCCGGCCGCAGCCTGGAACGCCGTCCCTATCAGCCTCTTTTTACCTTTGTGCCTGCCGAAAAGCCCGCCTGGTTTGTGGGCCTGGCAGACTACGTGAGCATGGAGGACGGCACCGGCATCGTGCACACCGCTCCGGCTTTTGGCCAGGACGACTACAACCTGGGCCTCAAATATGACCTGCCCTTCATCCAGCCGGTGGACGGAGATGGCAAATTTACCGCGGAGGTCACGCTCTGGGCAGGCGTCTTCGTGAAAACCGCGGACAAGGATATCATCCGCCACCTGAAAGAGGACGGCAGCCTCTTCCGCCGCGCGCAGATCAAACACAGCTATCCCCACTGCTGGCGCTGCCACAGCATGCTGATCTATTACGCCCGGGAAAGCTGGTATATCCGCACCACCCAGTTCCGTGAGCAACTTCTTGCCAACAACGCCAAAATCGACTGGTATCCCGCCTTCGTGGGTGCAAAGCGCTTTGGCGAATGGCTGGAAAACAACGTGGACTGGGCTCTTTCCCGCGACCGCTTTTGGGGAACCCCCCTCAATATCTGGATCTGCGAAAGCTGCGGGGAAAAACGCTCCGTGGGCTCGATTGCCGACCTCATCAAGCACGGAAGGATGCGGGACGGCTCTCCGGTGCCCGACGACATTGAATTACACAGGCCATATATAGATGAAGTGCTGCTCACCTGCGACAAATGCCAGGGCGAGATGCGCCGCACCAGCGAAGTCATCGACTGCTGGTTCGACAGCGGCTCCATGCCCTTCGCCCAGTGGCACTATCCCTTTGAAAACAAAGACAGATTCCAGCCGGAGCTGTTCCCCGCCGATTTCATCTCAGAAGGGATAGACCAGACCCGCGGCTGGTTCTACTCCATGCTCACCATCGCCACCCTCTACAAGGGCGAATCCAGCTACAAAAGCTGTCTGGTGAACGACCTGATCCTGGACAAAAACGGGCAGAAGATGAGCAAATCCAAGGGCAATACCGTGGAGCCCATCGCTTTGATGCACGAATTCGGCGCGGACGCCATCCGCTGGTACCTCCTGGAGGTCAGTCCGCCCTGGGTGCCCACCCGCTTTGATGTGGACGGGGTCAAGGAGATCGTGAGCAAGTTCATCGGCACCCTCAAAAACGTTTATTCTTTTTACGCGACCTATGCCAATATCGACAGCTTCGATGCCGGCGCCTATCCCCAGGACTGGCAGAGGGAAAGCCAGATCGACCGCTGGATAGTCTCCCGCCTGCACACCCTGACCGGACAGGTGCGGGGTTGGATGGCGGAATATGAGTTCACCAAGGTGGTGCGCGCCATTCAGGACTTTGTGATAGACGAGCTGTCCAACTGGTATGTGCGTCGCAGCCGCAGAAGGTTCTGGGCCATGGAACTCACCGCGGACAAGGTCGAGGCCTATCGCACCCTGCATCAGGTGCTGGTGGAAGTGGTCAAGCTCGCCGCCCCCTTCGCCCCCTATCTCACCGAGGAAATCTTCCTCAGCCTGGGCGCCGGGGAAAGCGTGCACCTTTGCGAATACCCGCAGTCAGACCCGCAATGGATCGACACGAACCTGGAAGCCGAGATGCAGGTGATCATCGACTTGGTCTATCTGGGACGCGCCGCACGCAACGAATGCCAGATCAAGGTGCGCCAGCCCCTGGGCAAGATGTATGTGCCAGCCAAGTTCCAGGCCACTGCCGACGCCATGTTTGACCTCATCCAGGAGGAAGTGAATATCCGCCAGATCAGCTATGTGGCGGAGGATGATGATTTTGTGCATTACGAGCTCAAACCGGAGTTCAAGGTTATGGGCCCCAAGTATGGCCCGAAGATGAAAGCCATCGCCGCCGAACTGGGAAAGGCCAGGGGACAGCAGGTGCTGGCGGATTTCAACGCTCGGGGCAGCCACCATCTTCCCGAGACCGGAATCGACCTGCTTCCGGAAGACGTGGCGGTGCATATCCGTCCCCGGGAGGGCTTTGTCTTTGCCAGCAAGAAAGATATGTTTGTGGCGCTGGATACCCAGCTCACGCCTGATCTGATCAGCGAAGGCTATGCCCGCGAACTGGTGAACAAGATCCAGTTTTCCCGCAAGGAACAGGGCTTTGAGATCATGGACCGCATCCGGGTGCTGTGGCTGGGCGACGACGATATCCGCCAGGCCATCCGGCAGTTCGGCCAGCAAATCCTCTCCGAAACCCTCTGTGACGCCCTGGAAGAGCAGGCAGACGCCGAGGGGCTTGCCGCTTACGACATCAACGGCAAACAGGTGCACCTGAAGATCGAGAAAGCAGGAAAGTGAGCAATTTAAACCGCAGCAGGGAACCGCAACCAGTACGCTTTTGCAGCAATTGCGGCGAGAGAATCACCAAAAAAGGCAAGTTCTGCGTCTATTGCGGGCAAAGGCTGGAGGAACAGCGCGCCGAAGTGGCCCCGCCGCCCGCCCCTGAAGTGGTCAGGGAATCCGCCCCGCTGGAGCTGGCTGACCCCACTTATAAGATAATGGATCCGGAAGACAAATTCCGGGATTACACGATCGTCAAGCTGCTGAACAAGGATACCACAGGTATCAAGTATATTGCCCGGAAAGGGGAGAAAGAGTATCTGCTCAAGCTCTATTTCACAGGCTCCGCCGCGACGGTCAACTACCTCCCCAACCTCAAGTGGCTCAACAATCTGGAATCCCCCCACCTCACCTGGATCGAGGAAGTCAACCAGGGAAGCACGCCGCCCTTCATGGCGGCAAGTTACGTCCGGGGCAGCTCTCTGGCAAAGATCAAGAAAGAAAACCCCGAACGCCTTACGGAAGCTCTGGTGCTGAGCATCGCCAAGCAACTGACCAAGACCGCCAAGACGCTGCATGACAAGGGCTTTACCATCAAGGACCTGACCCTCAGCGGAATCATGCTGAAGGACGACGGCAACATCGTGATCCTCACTTCCGGCATCAATTACACCGATGTGGACGAGCGCCAGGATGTTTTCACCATCGGGGTGCTCCTTGCCCAACTGCTTTCCGGAAACGTCCTCTATGCCACCCTTTACGGTCCGGAGCGGCTTCTCGAACAGAAGTTTACCTACATCCCCGGCGTCAGCATGGCCTTTAACAAGGTGCTCTCCGAGTGCCTGCACCGCAATATCCTGCAGCGTTACAACTCGCTGGATGCGCTTAAGCACGGGCTGAAGTCGCTACCCCTCGAACCCAAGGGGCCGGTCTATGCCCCCAAACCCGTCAAACACGTTCCGGAAGACGAAAACGCCCTGGAAGTCCTGAATATCAAGACCCATGTCGAATGGTGGTTCTGGCTCTTGCTGGGTGTGATCCTTCTACTGCTGGTCTTGTTGCTGAGCACCAATTTCCTGGCCGTGATCAGCGGCAAAAAAGAGGAACCCCTTCACTTCACCAATATCTTCGCCACCGAGGACAGCACGGAGGCCGAGGCGGATCAGATTCCCCTGGAACGCAACAGATCAAACTCCGCGGATACCCTGCGTGGCGGACGCCGGACACCTGGCGCCACTCATAGGGATGATCCCCGCAAAAATATCGGTGACCGCTATTCCGACTATACGCCCGCCACTTCCTCCCCCGTCAGGCGGGGAAGCCCCATTCCGGCAAGCTTTGTCTATGTGGAGGGCGGCACCTTCGGATTCAACCGCCTCAAGGAAAACCTGAACCACAACGTTTCCCAGGTCGGATTCTACATATCCAGCATCGAGGTGACCCAGGCGGAATGGAATAAATACATGATGCCTGCCTCGGTGAACAGGATCGGCGACCGCTATCCCGTGGACAACGTGAGCTGGATGAACATCATCCGCTACTGCAACCGCCGCAGCCAGGAAGAGGGCCTGGAGCCTTGCTACAAGATTTCTGGCAGCACTGCCGACAAGGTGAGCTGCGATTTCAACGCCAACGGCTACCGCCTGCCCACAGAAGCAGAGTGGGAACTGGCCGCCAAGGGCAAAAGCCTCACCATCTACAGCGGATCGGACGATCCAGACAAAGTTGCCTGGTACCGCGACAACAGCGGCGGACGCACCAAGGCCGGAGGCGGCAAAGCCCCCAACGATATTGGCATCTACGACATGAGCGGCAACGTTTCCGAATGGTGCTGGGACTGGTATGACGCCAAATATCCCAGTATCCTCACCACCTTTGTCAACCCCAAAGGGCCGGACAAAGGCTCGTTCAAGGTCGTGAGGGGCGGAAACATCACCAATGGCGAGGGCGTGGGACTGCGCCTGCTCACCCGCGAAAAGGGCAATCCCGACCGTGGCTATCCCTCGGTGGGATTCCGGCTGGTGCGCAAAGGTTCGCGCTCTGACCGGGGATGATGCGCCTGATCCTGTCGATCCTGTTATCCGCGTTCTATTTCCTTTCCACTTATCGTAGCACCTATATATAATGGGGGCCTCATTTGCATCCCGGGTTCTGGCGTGGGTCTTCCTGGGGTCAACCTTATAATTTATAAGGATGACCTAAGGATGATGGCACAGAATCCAGTCGCAGCAAAGGAGGGCGGTATGACGCATTATGCGGATTGTAAAGGATTAACTATGCGTTTATCAAGTAATTTATGCCGGTTTTTTCGGACTGGGTGGTTGTTTCTAAAAGACTGGATCCCGGGTCAAGCCACCCCACCAAACCGCTACGCGCTTTGGCGGGGACCCCGACAGCCCGGGATGACACAGATAGAGTCTGTTGGGGCTTGTTTCGGGGCTGGTGGTTGCTTCTAAAAGACTGGATCCTGGGTCAAGTGGTTCACGCAGATTTACGCGGATAATTTAAGGGCTGCCGAAGTCTGTTCGGCAGAGGCAACGGAGTTGCCTGTTTGGAAGAGACCTCCGGTCTCTGTGGCAAACGGACTTTGCCACCCCTGGTATAAATTCTCACCCAATTTTTCAAATCGATATCACTTGTCACAGAGGTCTTAACTGTTTATAGGGTGGAGAGATAGATAGGACTGGCTTTAGACTGTGTCACAGTGGTCTTTGGACGTTTTTGGACGTTTCGATATCACGATTCCTTCAATTTTGCCCTCAATTTAAGGTATTTTCAGAACATCAAATTTTTTGAAATAGTTTACAATTTTAATAGATCCGTAACTGAAGTGCCAGGGGGCCGATCATCGTTAACCACTGACTCTGATCAGCGTCTATAAACTCGATCCGGTAGTCTTTATTGAGAGGTTGGAGGGCAACTCCCCTGCGGGCCTCATCATACTGTATCCTTTTCAGAGTAATGCCTGTCTCGTATCTGACGGCACAGATTTTCCCGTCCAAACCATCCCAGGTGATCTGCTTTTTGATGAGGACAATATCCCCGTGCAGGATCTGCGGCTCCATGCTTTGTCCATTGATTCGGAAGGCCACGTAGTTATCCGTACCGAAAGGAATGTAGCGAGTGGGAACTTCGACTGATTCCGCCGGCTCCATATCCTCGGGAACTTCCATGGGTGATCCAGCGGATATTTCCGCTACGATCGGGAAGATTGAGGTACGCACGTAAGTGGTATCAAAATCATTCACTAAGACCGGTTTACCATCCACAATCTGGACTTTCTTGGTAGTCCTGATATCATCTCCAAGCTCCCAGGGAGCCAGGATGAACATACTGCCTTCACCTCTTAACAGCCAGTTCACATTCACTCCGGAATCGATCAATCTGGCCAAGAATTGAGGGTCGGGAAACCGCTCATTGTTCTTGTAACGGTCCAGAGAATTGGCAGAGATGCCAAACTTTTCGGTAAACTGGTACTGCTTCAATTTCATTGCTTTAATCAGCATTCCCAGCCTGCTGCCGATATCGTTAGTGTCCATTATTCCTCCTAAAAGGTCATTTTCTGCTTGACCTTTTGCCGTATGGGTAAGATTATGCATCCGTAGACAAGATAAATTGTCTAATCTTTTTGTCAATGCTTATTTATATAGTTGTGTTTCGGTGGCGGATTTTTCCGCTCGTATCAGATAGTTTTCAGTAGTCGCTGGAAAGCGCAGAAATGACTTCCCAAGTTATTGCGATGCAGTTATATAGCACCCAACAATAACTAAGGGGAGGCGCTTATGAAAGCGACTACTTACAAGCCCGGAGAAACTTGGGTCAAGGATGACCTCTGTGACACACTGACCTCTGTGACACGTGTCACACACCCTTCCAATCGGAGAAAAAAGCCGCCGATGCTGATCAGTAGATATGTTGAACGCTGTGACAGATCGCCAGGACAAAAAAAGGCTACCACTGTGACAGATTATCCGACCTCTGTGACACGCCACCGGAGTGGAAGTGTCACAGTGGTCTTACCGGTACCAGAGAATTATTGGCAGAGGCTGAACATGAGCAAGAACAAGATCAGGTCAGTCTGGCTGACCGTGGAGCGGGCGGCGGAACTGATGAGCTGCTCCACCCGCACCGTATGGCGCTATATCAAGCGCAACCGAATCGAAGTGCACAAGCATCTGGTCGAGCAGGATGGCTACAAGGTTAGGAAGACCTTCCTGCTGACCGAGCCTTCCTTATATATCAAGGAGATGGCAGACTGCCAGGCCAGGAACCTGGTGCCTGCCGGCTTTATTGAGATCACTCTCAAGGTGGATGGCAAAGACCTGCACAGCGCTTTGATCTACAAATACAGCGAGGAGGACAAGCATGAGCATCTATGATGAAATCGATCCCCTGACCTACGCGGAGCTCTATCAGAGCATCTATCCTGATTGGAAGGGTAAGCAGGATTTGCTTAACCAGATTGGGAAAGGCCAGGAGATCAAACCTAAGCCGACTCCCAAGCCAGTTCCGGCTGTCACAGCGACTGATAGCAACATACTTGACGACAGTATCGTTCTGGAAGATGAGCCAAGCGCTCCCAGCGATCCTGAGGAGGAGTACATCGACTTTACTCCTCAAGAGCGGGTACCAGTCAAATGCGATAACGAAGCCAAGCTGCTGGGCTACTTCTGTACCACAGTGCTGGAGCGGCTCCAGCATAGCGAGTCCAAAGGCCGGGAGTGGAAACTGCTCACTAAGGAATACAATAACGGTAGCCTGGCTCCAGAACTCTATGCTTTGAAAGGAAAGCGCACCGAACGGGCCTTACGCCTCTGGCTGGGACGCTATGAACAGAGCAAGCAGGATATGTATGCTCTCCTGCATGGCAACCGCTATCAGAAACGGCAACGCAAGATCACCGAACTGGAAGGCAAGGTGCTGTTGGCGATCCTGCTGCATCCCAACCGGATCAGTATCGGCAGCGCTCTCAAGTTCCTGAAAGCCAAAGCCGAGTCCGGACTGATCGACTCACCCAGTTCGGTACCAACGCTTAGACGCTGGGTCGAAGAGTGGCGGGATGACAATCTGGCAATGTGGGAGCAGGCAAGGCAGGGCAGCAAGTTCGTAGCTGAGCACATCATCAAGACCATCCACCGGGATAGCAGACTATTGAGCGTGGGCGAAGTCTGGGTAGCCGATGGGCACACTCTGGCCTTCGATATCCTCAATCCCAAGACCGGGAAAGCGCAACGCATGACCATGATAATGGTCTTCGACTGGGCATCCCGATACCCGGTGGGTGCCACGCTTGCCTTCACCGAGGACAGTCAGCACATCCAGGCTGCCTTCCGCAATGGCTTCCTCAACTGGGGAGCTCTGCCTCAGTATGTCTATCTCGATAACGGCAAAGCCTTCAAGAGCAAGCTGTTCCACGAACAGTGGGAAGGGCATGACCTGGCCAAGGAATTGGGCGGTATCTTTCCCAAGTTGGGAATCAGAGCTCAGTTCGCCGAAAGCTACAATGCCAAAGCCAAGATCATCGAGCGGTTCTTCCGGACCTTCCAGGAGCAGTTTGAACGCTTCATCAGCAGCTTCCGGGGAGCCAATATAGCCGATAAACCTGCCACTCTGATGCGTAACGAGAAGTGGATCAAGAAGCTCTATACCTGCGAGCCGCCCACCACTGAAGAAGCGATGCAGATGATCGGCTACTATATCAGATATGTATATGGCATCACCCCTCACCGGGGATTGGATAACCGCAAACCCTGGGAGGTGTTCAACTCGGCTCCCAAACCTCAGGACAGGCTGGTCAATCCCTCTCAGCTCAACTTTATGATGTTGAGCGTGGAGCGTAAAGCCATCCGCAACGAGGGCATCGTGCTGAACAAGTTGAAGTACTGGCATCCCGCTCTGGTCTTTCACATGGGTAAACCGGTAATAATCAGATACGATCTGGCTGATGCGAGATGGGTGCTGGTCTATGACGAGGCGGATATCTTCATCTGCCAGGCTTCCCTGCGCCAGGCCCAGCATCCGTTCATCCAGGCCGATCTGCAGAACAGCAAATCGCATAAGGAATACCGCCAGGAATATACCCAGATCAAGAAGCTGCAGCGGCTGACCGAACAGCGGACCCAGAGCTTCGTGCGCAGCAATCAGGAATCGGTGGATAAGCTGCTCAAGAGCTATATGAACGAGATTCCAGCTGATAACAATCCTACCTTCCTGCAAGCACCTATGATCGAAGCTCCCGCCCCGGGCCCGGAAGAGGAGATCGCCAGGCTGGAACAGATAGTAATTGAACAAGAACAGGCAATAACCGCCATCCAACCTGAACAGACCAACAACGATCAAAATCAAGCTGTTGCCGAAGGATCAAGCGAGTTCGATCCCTTCGACGATGAGGAGTTCAAGAAAATGCTCAAGACGATCGGAATCAAATAAGGAGGAATAGATGAAGCAAGGTAAACTTGTCCCGATCCACAATGTCCAGAAAGCCGATGAGTGCATCGACTTCCTGCTTAAGCGTCCCCGCCTGGAGATGGTGGGACTGGGTATGCTGTATGGCAGGCCCGGCCTCGGCAAGACCACCTATGCCAGCCGTGCTGCCTATGCCCGTGGCTACGTGTATATCAGACTGGAAGCCACGACCACTCCCAAAACCTTCGCCAAGGAACTGCTCCAGAATCTATACAGAAGCCTGGGTATGGGTGATTATCTCCCCGTGGGTACTACCAACAACATCTACAAGCAATGTATCCAACTGCTCCTCGATAATGAGGATACCGTCATCATCATTGATGAGATCGACTACGCCTTCCGCTATCCTCAGTTACTCGGATCGGTCAGAGATCTGGTGGATGAGACTTTCGCAGTGGTGATCCTGGTGGGCATGCAGAACGCCATGGATAGGCTTAACCAGATCAATGCTTACTACTTTGACCGCTGTAACTACTTCTACGAGTTCGAAGCGGTAAGCAAGGATGATATTAGAATGTTGGGCACCGAACTGATGAATATTCCCTGCCCGGAGTCCCTGGTCAATTACATCCACTTCAACGCAGCCGGGAACCTTAGGAAAGCCATCAAGATCATGCACATGCTTGAAGTCCGCGGTAAAATCAATCCCATCCAAGCCATGAACCATATTTAGGTGGCATTATGAACGAGCAAAGCATTATAATCGACCGCTTCGTAGACCGCTTCGTCAGCTACTTCAACTTAGATCTGACCTGTGAGTGCACCGGAGTAGACCGGGATGTGGTTCAGGAGCGCCTTAACCAACTCCTTACAGGCAATGTGATCCGCAAGGTATCCAAATACGAGGATATCTATGTAACCAACCGGGGCCGCTATAATATCAATGTAGCAACCATTTACTGCGGCAACTGGGCATTCGACCTTAAAGCCTGCCAGGATATCTGCTTCCTGCTTGATAAGAGCCAAATAAAGAGCATCCGACAGCTGGCTTCCAAGATGCAGCGCAGCCGTCAGTGGGCTTATCTCTACCTGGAGGCACTGATCTCAGTCGATGCGGTGGGTATATGTAAGTCAGGTTATTATACCAAGGACATAAGCATGATCTGCAAAGTCGGCTCGGTGATCAAGAAAGGCATCATTAGCGAGAAGCGGGCCGAGTGCGGCATCCAACCTCAGAGACGCCGTAAGAAAACTACTAAAACTACTAACCACAAGTAAAGAGCGAGGGCATTCTATGACTCAGGAACAACGAGAACGAAAACTACGCCAAGAGATACATGGCCTCCGGGTCAAGAAGTTCCACTGGACCCTAAATGACTTCAAGTTCATCATCAAGGGCTTGGGCTATGGCGAATCACTTAGGGCTTTGCCGGAGGATCGCTTAACTGAATTGAAAGCACTTCTGCTCAAGTACCGTAAGCATGGCAGACCCCAAATCTTTAGCTTCGACCGTCAGGGCAAGTATATGTTCTATCTCATGAAGACTGCGGGCTGGACCGAGTCCCAGCTACGGGCATTTACCATCCAACACTATTCCAAAAGCCACTGGAACCTACTCAACAAGAAGGAACGCAGAGCGGTGATCGCAATGCTGCAGAACTACATCAAACAGAATGAAAAGAAAGCCAAAAATACAACCAAGAAGGAGACATCTAATGGACACACCCAAAACCCCCAAGGCTAAGAAGCCCATTCCCACCAGAGTTGACGCTAACGGACAGAGCATTCCGGTCTCGATCATCAGGCCGGAGATACTCAAGCAGGACTCTATCGTAACCAAGACCATCAACCGGGCGATCAAGCTGCATGACCGCATAGTAGCAGACAAGAACCAGTTCTTTGAAGATGTGGAACTCTATCTCCAGCAGGTAGCCGAGAAGAACGGACTCGATTGGAAGGGCAATGCCGTCCTCAACAGTTTTGACGGCAAATATAGAGTTGAAATCAGATTCAAGGAACGCATCCAGTTCGGCATCGAACTCCAACTTGCCAAGCAGAAGATCGATGAGTGCATCAAAGCCTGGTCAGCCGACTCTAACGTTAACCTCCGAGCCATCATCAGCGAGGCATTTCAGGTCGATAAGAAAGGCGAAATCGCCAAATATCGTATCCTGCGTCTGCGCCGCTACAACATCAAAGATCAAACCTGGAAGGAAGCTATGGAGCTGATCGACCAGGCCATCCAGGTAGTTGCTACCAAGCAGTACATCAACTTCTATGAACGTGACGAGTCAGGCCAGTTCCGCCAGATCGTCCTTAACTTCCCTTCTCTGTAAGAAACAGTGGCAAGGTAATGCATCTCAATTTGATAAAAATACAGGAGAATGAATAATGGCATATATGAATACCAAAACTACGGAGGTTTTAGAGACAATGAGCATCTTCAATGATGAACGCAACTACCGCACGGATGAGATAGCCGATATCCTCCGGGTTGACCGCTCCAGCGTATATCGCTGGATACGGGATATAGAGAACCCTCTGCCTGCTTTCCGTACTAAAGAGAATGGTCAACTGCGCTGCAAGGGCAAAGACCTTAACGCCTACTTAGATAAATACAAGGTTCGCCCTGAGTATGAGTAACAGCCGTGAGTTCCGCATCAAGCGGGACAACTGCAAAGAAGCCTATCTGAACGGCAAGACCGATCCCACTGAGCTGGCGGTGATCTTCGGAGTCTCCGATATCACCGTCCGCAAGTGGGTCAAGAACGGCAAGTGGGACGAGCTCTTCAAAGAAGAGAACCAACTCGACCACGAGATCGCCATCGCCCGCAAGAAGGCACTCATTCAAGCACTCCGGGAATATGCCAAGAATCCTGCCGACACAGCCATCCAAAGCCTGGTGAGCATGATGAAGCAGGATCAGAAGGATCGGCAGCCCTCCAAAGAACTGAACGACTACATCGTCAAGTTCCTGGATCAGGTTACCGACTTCATGATCGAGAAAGGACATGAGACCTTGCTTAAACAGTTCCAAAGCATTCTGCACGATTTGGCAGATTACCTGAGAGTGAGAAATGGTTAGCCTTCCTGCATCCTATATAAGGCCTCCCCAGCCTAAGCCTACAGATCAACCTCCCTACCCTGCATACCCTCCAAGCCAACAGCCCGACAAGGTCAGTCCTCCGACCTCCGGGTCCCCGACGCCCGTCCCCCTGGGCGTCGGGGGGTTACCCGGTTATGCCTAAGAAGTTCCTCCAGCGGCATAACAAGGCATTGGCGGAGATCGCATCCAAAACGATCTCCGTCTTGCCTTTTATAGACGATAATCCCGAAGCCAAGGATGAGAGGATAAGACGTACCACAGCAGAGGGATGGGATGCCTTCTCGTTCTTCTGTCATACCTATTTCCCGCATATCTTCTCCCTACCTTTTTGCCCAGCGCATGAGACCATGTTCGATGAGACTGATAAGGGCTCAGGCATCATCGCCATTACCGGTTTTCGTGGGCTGGGCAAAACGGTTCTCATGGGAGTGGTCTATCCCATCTGGATGATCATCAAAGGTGAACGCTACGTAATCCATACCGCCGCAGACATAGATCTGGCTCAGGAAAGGACAGCGTTTACACTTCATGAACTGCAGAACAACAAGCGGCTCACCATCGACTATCCGGAGCTGCAGCCCATGGACAGCTTCGATCTGGACTTCTATCTCAAGAACAAAGCCAGGATCAGAGCACGTTCTATCAAGCAGTCTCATCGTGGCACCATCAATCCCAAGACTGCTAAACGTCCCGGTTTGATCGTCTGTGACGATATCGATAAAGAAGAGAACATGGGCAACCAGTCGATCGGTAAGAGACGTATGGAGAAGATCACCCAGGAGCTTGCCGGAGCTCTGGCACCCGAGGGAAATGGCAAGATCATCTGGCTCGGTAACCTGGTACATCCCAATTACTCCATCTGCCAGTTTCAGGAGCTCATATTAGGCGATTTACGGGCAGATAATCCAGAATTAGATGTTACCTACCAGATTGCATTAAAGACCCACCAAAAAGCGATATTGCGCTTCTCCCTCGAAGATATGCAGGGCAAGTCCATATGGGAAGAGCAATACCCTACTGCCACTCTGCCAAACCTGAGATCGAAGTTCGGCCATACCGGTTATCAGAGGGAGATGCTTGGACAGCCGGTAATCGAAGGTAACATATTCAAGAACCACTGGTTCACGAAGTATAGAACACTTCCCGAACCAACCCAAATGAAGCGGGTCTGGCTCTATGCCGATCCTGCTTGGGGAGAGAAGGGTTGCTTCAAAGCGATCATCTCCATAGGCTATGATGGTAATCGCTTCTACGTTATCCATGTCTGGATACGTCAGACTGAGAATACCAAGTTCTTCAGATACTACTATGATGCCTATCAGGAGTTGGATCGTATCTACAGAGCAAAAGCCAGAGCTGCCTGTGAAACTACCTATGGTCAGGCACGTATCCTGGCTGACTTCGACAGGTGGGCTACCGATAATCATCTGCCTCCGATATCTCACAGAATCAAGCGCATCGATAACAAGGATAACAAGAACCTCCGTATAGAAAGAACTGAGACCATTATCGAGACTGCCAAGGTGCTCTTTCCGGAGGGACAGGACACACCAACTCTCATCAGCCAGTTCCTCACCTATCCTGATGGCTACATCGATGGCTGTGATGCACTGGCTGGCTGTCTGGAACGCTTCTCCGAATATGATATCGGCAGGAATAGAGTAAAAGTCAGGAGGTTCAGCTTATAATGAACTACTATGATAAGCTCATGTTGGAGTACTATCGGGTCCTCAATAATGCATGGAAGACCGAGATTAAGGATGCTGCCAGGCTTGTTATCCAGATGCTGAGTGATATGCCGAGGGCCGAGAAGATCAAGAAGGATACCATAGATAAGCTTCTGGGCATCATCAATACCCAATTGGGAGATGACTTCGCAGCTATGGTCAATGAGCCCACCAAAGCGATAATAGACCGCTGTGTGCGGCTCGGACTTAAGGACACACAAGTGCAAGCCCCTACGAAGACCAGCATCGGGCTCTGGGGAATTGAAGATCAGCATCTATCATCTACAATACAGAAGCAGCAGTTGTTCTGGATTGGTAATCACTTCGAAGCTGATGTCAGGCAGAACTTCGCAGACACCCTCTCCAAAGCCATTGAGCAGGGTTGTACCAAAGAGATGCTTGCAGATACCCTAAAAGACCAGTTCAATGACCTCGCCAACCGCTCATCCCATTACTGGCAGGGATTGGCAGAGCATACTGCTCTCCGGATACGAGAGTTCGGAAGGCTGCAGGGCTACAAAAAAGCCAAAGCCAGATACTATAAGCTCGTGGTGATCCTGGATGACCGCACCAGTGATATCTGCCGGGCATTGGCTGCTCAAGACAAAGTCTATCCCCTGAACGATGCCTTGGAAGTGATGGATAATCTCATGGCTCTGGATACCAAATCCAGCAGCCTGGATGATGCCAGAGGCTACATCAAAGCACTCGCACCCTGGATCAAAGACGATCAGATCGAATACGACTCAGAGATGAACCCGATGGGAGTATCCGGAGCGCATACACCATTTCCGCCTTTTCATTGGAAGTGTAGGACGACAACGGTTATTGTTTAGGAACTGACATTCTCTAATCCCATCATCATATTATAATGAGCTATGTGCCCTGTTTTTTCGAATATGCTTCTAAACACGCTCTTGTATCTATCTATGTTGTCTTCACTGATACTGTGATTTGCATCCTCAAATATACTGTGAGAATCTACGTTAACCCAAGTTATGAGGGATTCATATATCAATTTGTCATATCCATCAAATCTATCTGGAAGCTTATGAATCTCTTCACCACCTAACAGAGTGAAATAGCTTTCAAGAATTCTCCTCATAGTGTTAGGCAGTATATGATAGTTATCTTCATTATGCTTGTACTCGTCCCACATCAACTGGTAAGTGCACTTGACTGGACTAACCTTATGGGGAACTACTCGTGACCCAGTGTCTCCCTTTCTTACTAGCCAATACAATATCTCTTTATCCGTTTTATCTTTCTTACCTGGCAAGTATGTAAGATGCCTGAAAAAGTAAGCGTTGTGTGTTAAAACGATAACCTGCTTAGTTTTACTCTTTCCACCTTTTGCTTCTCTGATGATTTTCCTTATCAAACAGCTTACTGCAAACAACACGTCATTATCAAGACTGGACACAGGATCATCAAAAACGATCACTCTATCATCAATAGTATCTGCAGCATTTTGAGTTCCTTTTATCAGGAAGTAGAAGTAAAGAAATGTAACAAACGATATCTCACCTTCACTTAGAGATGACTGGGCATCAGGATTATCAGGTCGTATAATCCTGTACTTGTCATTATCAGCGGCTTTATCAAGCTTAAAACCATTAAAACCAAAGCTTTCCAGAATGCTATTGATATCATCTATTGTTTTCTGAGTAGTCGTAATTTTGGCTCGCAAGGTTCTGAGTTTCTGGTTAATGTTATCCAAATTCTCCTTGGCTTCAGTAATGCGGTTTGAAATGTTTTCAATAGCTTTGTCTAAGCCAGATTTCTGTCTCTTATATAACTTTACAGTGGTATCTAAGGCATCGTCTACGATGAACTTCCAAACCTGATTTTTCAAGTCGGATCGTTCGCTCTTTATATTGGCTACTGTTTTGTTATGACTCTTAATTGTCTTGTTTGCTTGAGTTATAAGGTTATTCATGTCATCAATGACTACATCAATGGGATCTAAATTCTCTTTCGTGCTGGGCTCTTTGATTTTCTTGTTTATTCTTAGAATGTTATTTGATACTGATGTTTCCAGTTTCTGAATGAGCAACCTCAAGTTATTAGCATCAATCCACTTCTCATTGTTATCTATAATGCCTATTGCTGTTTGCACAATCTCCTTGGTTTTAGTCTCATATTGATCGAGAAACGACTTAATACTCTCAATGCTTTGTGAGTAACTATCATCAAAGTAATCCTGTAGACTCTTAGCGAGGTTTTCAGAAGTTTTTTGCTGGCAGAACGGACAGATTCTATCATTTGCATTGTAATAGTTTTGATATCCTTTTCTAACCCAGTCGCTAGCCTGAAGTTTGTCAATAAGAGCAGCTATATCTACATCTTTTCGTCCGACAACAGGATGGGACAGCTTTGATTGGGTTTGGAGAAGCTTGATTTCTGTGGTATCAATGGATTCGATCGCTTGCTCTTCAATCGGTTCATCAATATATAAGCTTTGATATATGTCTTTCAATTCAGAACACGCTCTCAAGACAGCATTATTTGTGAAATTGGCTTTTACCTGATTAGCAAAACTTACCTTTTTGTCTCTAAAACCTTTGAACACTTCTTTGAAGTCATCATCATACTTTTTTTTTTGTTCCCAACAGGCTTCGATAAAATCGTCATCAAGCTTTTTTAAATCGCCAATCTTACCAGATTTTCCATCGACACCTTTCAACTGTGATGACAGGTTAGAGATTTGATTGCTGGTTCTCACTTTCTCTTTCTCCAGATTTTCAATATGCTTTACGGTTTCATTATCCGTATCTCTCAAAGTGAAAACTCCGGGAATTCCATCGTCCTGATTAAAAGTATCTGCGACGAAGTCCTTGTTGTAAACCAAAGTTTGGAGTGGCGTCCCGTTTACCCAATCGACAGTACATTTAGGGTACGCATGGGGATTTCTTATTACTCTACTGATAGTTGTCTTTCCAGATCCATTTGCTCCATAAAAGAAACTGAATTTTCCCAATCCATCAATTACTTCAGCATCACCCTGGTAGGATGCTTCGTCTTTAATAGTAATCTTCTTGATCATAAAACCCTCCTGCTTTAAGCGGATATATCCCAAAACCTATTGAAGAAAGCCATAAGCTTCTCGATCACGGTCTCACGCTTGAGAGTTCTTTCCCCGGTCTTGGAAAATCTTGTTACCGCAGGCAAAACCGCTGATAGAGCAGTCCCTGTGGTTTGCACATAGCCATCTCGGAAAGCATTGTTAATATACTTGTAGGTTTCGTCTTTATCCAAGCCTTCTTCGCTGATGATCTTATCCAGCTCCTCCCGCTTCTTCTTATCGATGAAACCATGCCAATCTGTATCAACGTCTGTAGCTGGATTCAAGCCGGCGATGAATTGCTGGATCAGGTCTTTTTTGTTGCGCAATTCGATGCTGGAATCTATAGCCTTATTGATGTTGATGATGATCTCCTGATCCTTTTGGTTCCCGTCATGATACTTTTTGATCAGTTCCAGGATGTAATCGATATTGATCTCCACCTGCTTGATCAGTTCCATTTCAAAGACCAGATCATCATTCACGTTTTCGGCATCGCCTTTGTCTTTCTTGCGGAACTCGTTGTAGAGATCGATGTATTTACTATGATAATCCTGCACTTCCCGGTCGGAAAGGATTTCCTTGCCGATGAATTCGTCAAAAGTGCTCAGGATATTGCGAAGCTTGAGGATGGAACCATATAGCCTTATAAACTCTTTTTGCTTGCCTTCTCCGATGATCTGCTGCTCGATGGGGAAAGCTTCCTTTAGATCGGAGATCAATTCCACATAGCCGGGGATCTTCTTCCCCTCGGCAAGATAGCCATCGTAATAATCCTCAAAGGACTTGAGCAGTACTATGCCGCCCGCTTCCCGGTCGCCAAACAGCGCGATGCTTTCATTGGTAGCTCTTTCCAGATTGCGGAAGCAGACGATGTTGCCAAAGGTCTTGATAGTGTTGAGGATTCTGTTTGTGCGGGAAAAAGCTTGTAAAAGCCCATGCAAGCGCAGGTTTTTATCCACCCAAAGTGTATTGAGGGTAGTGGCGTCAAAGCCGGTGAGGAACATATTGACTACGATCAAAAGGTCAAGCTCCCGGTCTTTCACTCTCTGAGACACATCTTTGTAGTAGTTCTGAAACTTGTCGCTTGATGTATCAAAGTTCGTCTTGAACAGCGTGTTATAGTCCCCGATGGCACTATCCAAAAAGTCCCGTGAGCTTTGATCCAGTCTGCTGGTATCCTCAAGGTTTTCGTCGTCCAAGATGCCCTCCGTCTCCGGATCATCTTCGTTTACCGTAAAGCTGTAGATCAGCCCTACCTTCAGCCTTTTATCGCTTGGCAAAGCAGCCATCTGCTTTTGAAACTCCGCGTAATACCTTTTTGCCATATCGATCGAAGCCACCGCAAAGATAGAATTGAAGCCTGCCAATCTTCTATCTTTCAATTGATAATGGCTGTTGCGCTTGGTCTTTTGATCAAAGTGTTCCAGGATATATCGCACGATGTTGGCAATCCGCTCCGGCGCTGCCAGAGCCTTTTCCCGGTCTATATCCCACACCTTTTGATCGGGGATGTCCTCCTGCTCTCTGATGGTGCTGATATAGTCTATCCTAAAGGGCAATACATTGCGATCCGTGATCGCGTCCACGATGGTGTAAGTGTGCAGCTTATCGCCAAAAGCCTGCTCTGTGGTGCGCAGGATGTTTGTCCCGCTGCTACTGGCATTTGCGGCAAAGATCGGGGTTCCGGTGAAGCCAAAGAGATGATAGCGCTTGAAGCTCTTGGTGATGGCGCTGTGCATATCCCCAAATTGTGAGCGGTGACATTCATCAAAGATGATCACTACACGCTGATGATACACCGGGTGCTGCTTATCCTTCTTGATCAGGATCGCCAGCTTTTGGATCGTGGTGATGATGATGCGTGCCCGTGGGTCCTCCAATTGCTGCTTCAGCTTTGCCGTGCTGGTGTTGCTGTTTGCAGCGCCTTTCTCGAACTTGTCGTATTCCCTCATGGTCTGATAGTCCAGGTCTTTACGATCCACCACAAAGAGCACTTTGTCGATATAGGGCAGCTTGCTGGCAATCTGCGCGGTCTTGAATGAGGTGAGCGTCTTCCCGCTTCCGGTGGTGTGCCACACATAGCCCCCGCCCTGGATCTTGCCATAGTGTTTGTAGTTGTTGGCTTGCTCCAGCCTTTGCAGGATGCGTTCTGTGGCTGCTATCTGATAAGGACGCATGGCAAGCAGTTGCTTATCCGAAGTAAAGACGCAGTATTTGGTGATCAGGTTCAAAAGCGTATGCTTGGCAAAGAAGGTCTTGCCAAAATCCATCAAATCCGGAATCGGGCGGTTTCTGGCATCTGCCCACCACGAAGTAAACTCAAAGCTGTTGCTGCTGCGCTTGCCCTTTTTGTGCGAACTCTCACTTTGCTCTTTGATATGACAAAATCTGGTGGTATTGCTGTAATACTTGCTATGAGTGCCATTGGAGATCACAAAGATCTGGATGTATTCAAAGAGACCGCTTCCCGCCCAAAACGATTCACGATTGTAACGATTTATCTGGTTAAAAGCTTCTTTGATCTCCACGCCCCGGCGCTTGAGCTCGATGTGCACCATAGGCAAGCCGTTGATCAGGATCGTGACATCATAACGGTTAGCTCGCCGGCCGTCCTCCACGCTGTATTGATTGAGCACCTGCAAGCGGTTGTTGTGGATATTGGCTTTATCCAGCAGATAGATGTTTTTCACGCTCCCATCATCGCGGCTAAGCAGTTGGATATGATCTTCTTGGATGATTGCCGTCTTTTCCTCAATGCCATTATTGGGATTTGCCAGCTTGGAAGTAAAAAAGCCCTGCCACTCATTATCGCTGAATTGGAAGCTGTTCAAAGCTTCTAACTGAGCGCGTAGATTGGCTATCAACTCCGCTTCGCTGGTGATGGAGATGTATTCATAAGCCTGAGCCTGTAGCAGCCGGATCAGCTCCCGCTCCAGCTCACTTTCGGATTGATAGCCCGCTCCCTCCCGCTGGGGAGGATTGTACTCCGCCACGACAGTGCTTTCAGAGCTTTGCGCTACAAGATCGTATTTCATCTAAGCCTCCGCCCGGTCTGCTATATTCTTGAAGCTTAAGAGCTTCCCGCGATAGTATTCGTATTGCTTGCGTCGGGCTTCGATCTCGGCAGGCAGACCGATGGAGATGTCATTGACCAAGGCATCAAAGCGGTCGAGGATGGAAACGATGCGCTCTTGCTCTGAGAGGGGAGGGATGGGGATTTGTATTCTATCAACATCAGATTTATTGATTGCGGGGATACTACCTCGTGAAACCAAAACATCCATGATGGATTGCTCATTGTTCTTAAGATAGTAGTAAATGAACTTAGTTTGTATTACATCATCTTTAATTGATCTGTAGGGGTAACACAAACCACCAGCCCAGAATTTTGTGGAGATGTAGCTAACGAAACCTGCGTATTCGCCTCTTGCAGCGATAATAAGCGCATCAGCCTCATTGTTATAGGACTCATAGAAGCCATACCACTCTCTTCCAGAGTTAATGACCGGGTAAGCCCCGTCTTCAACAAGCTGCCCCCGCTTAAGTGTTCCCTTCCTAAGCGAAACACAAACTTCCCCAAGCGTCTTCCACCCCACTTCATTCCCACTCATATACCATTTGCCGTCTTTTTCGATGGTTGTAAGCAGTTGATTACGATAGTATTCATACTGCTTTTTACGCGCCTCCAGCTCCGCCTCCAGCTCCGCCTCCAGCTCCGCCTCCAGCTTGGTAAAGTTGTCGAGGATGCGCACAATCTCTTGTTGAATAGGAAGGGGAGGGATGGGGATTTGAATTTTATCAACATCAGATTTATTGATCGCGGGGATACTGCCTCGAGCAACCAAAGTATCCATGATGGACTGCTCATTGTTTTTAAGATAGTAGTAAATGAACTTAGTTTGTATTACATCATCTTTAATTGATCTGTAGGGGTAACACAAACCACCAGCCCAGAATTTTGTGGATATGTAGCTAACGAAACCAGCGTTGCCTCTTGCAGCAATAATAAGCGCATCAGCCTCATTGTTATAGGAATCATAGAAGCCATACCACTCTCTTCCTGAGTTTATGACAGGGTAAGCTCCATCATCAACAAGCTGCCCCCGCTTAAGTGTTCCCTTCCTAAGTGAAACACAAATATCCCCTAATTGTTTCCATTTAACCCCATCCGGGCACAGCTCTTGTATCAATTCATCAATCTTAGACATTCAGCCCCCGCTTCACTCAATACCTTCCAAATCAGCCACGATCTCATCGATAGAAGTCCGCAGATGATTTTGTTTGATCACGATCTCGGCAATGTGGGCATTAAGCTGTTCAATATCTATTTCCTCACTGGTGTCTTCCCTTATCACATAAGAGCTTACAGCTATGTTATAGTCATTCTCGGCGATCTCGCTATTGGGCACCAAGCGGCTAAAATATTCCTCATCTCTACGTTCAATAAAGGCTTTCAGGATGCGCTTACGGTTCTCTTCAGAGAGCTTGTTTTTGTTTCCTCCGCGCACAAACTCGGCTGAGGCATCGATGAAGAGCGTGGAATTGTCCCTTTTGCTCTTTTTCAGCACGATGATGCAGGTGGCGATGGTGGTACCAAAAAAGAGATCAGGCGGAAGCTGGATCACGGTGTCGATATAGTTGTTATCGATCAGATATTTGCGGATCTTCTGCTCTGCCCCTCCGCGATAGAGTACTCCGGGGAATTCAACTATACAGGCAGTTCCGGAAGTGGATAGCCAGGAGAGCATGTGCATGGTAAAAGCCAGGTCTGCCTTGCTCTTGGGTGCCAGCACTCCGGCGGGAGAAAAGCGGGGATCATTGATCAAGAGGGGGTTGGCATCGCCTTCCCACTTGGTGGAATAGGGAGGATTGGAGACGATGGCATCAAAGGGTTCATCATCCCAATGCTTGGGATCAATGAGGGTGTCACCGTGGGCGATGTCGAACTTCTCGTAGTTGATATCGTGGAGAAACATATTGATGCGGCAGAGGTTGTAAGTAGTGATGTTGATTTCCTGGCCAAAGAAGCCTTGTCTCACATTTTCCTTGCCCAGCACTTTGGCAAACTTCAGCAGTAGCGAGCCGGAGCCGCAGGCGGGGTCATAGACCTTGTTTACTTCTTTCTTGCCCACCACAGCCATTTCTGCCAGCAATTCCGAGACTTCCTGGGGGGTAAAGAATTCCCCTCCGGATTTGCCTGCGCTGCTGGCATACATGGTCATCAGATATTCATAGGCATCACCAAAAGCATCGATGCTATTGTCCTGATAGTTTCCCAGGCTCAGTTTATTGATCGCTTCCAGTATCTTTACCAGCTTTTCATTGCGTTTGGCCACCGTGGGGCCCAGCTTGTTGCTGTTTACATCCACGTCGTCAAAGAGCCCTTTGAGGTCGTTTTCACTGTCAAAGCCTTTGGCGGAGTTTTCGATGTTATTAAACACACGGCTCAGGGTTTCATTGAGATCGGCATCGGTTCGGGCTTTTTTGCAGACATTGGCAAAGAGCTCCGAGGGCAGGATGTAAAAACCCTTTTCTTTCACGGTGTCTGCTCTGCCATATTCCGCTTCCGCGTCCGGGAGCCCGGCGAAATCAAAGGTGGCGTTTCCGGCGCGTCGCTCTTCACCATTGATGTATGATGTCAGGTTTTCGGAGATGAATCTGTAAAATAGGATTCCCAACACGTAGGACTTAAAATCCCAGCCGTCCACGCTGCCCCGCAGGTCATTGGCAATCTGCCAAATAGTTCTGTGCAGCTCGTCTCTTTCTTGTTCTTTGCTCATTATGCCTTCCTTTTATCGGTGTATTCAAATGCAACGACTAAGTCCTTTTCAAGGTTATAACCTGCTGCTTGCATTGCTTTTCTTGAGTGTCTTACCATGTCTGATGCGCTCAAATTTGATTCGGTAAAGTAGCCATCATCAAGAGTTAATGGAGTTCTAAACTCCGTTTTATCTTTGGAATGTCGGAATGATCCGGCTAACTGAAAGCCAGGTTTGTGCTTGAGGATATAGTTATAGACAGCTCGTTTTACTTCATGCCAATGGCGAGTTTCTATCTTTTCTTTTCCACATAAGACAATGTGATGTACTTTAGTGAAGCGGTAGTCTTTGAGTGGCTCAGTATGAATCGCAGGATCATCGTCTTCAGTACCATTGCCCAGATTATAGTGTTTTATGCCGGACTGTTTTTTGTCCCATAGACGTTCTATGTCAGCTATATCAATATCCAATCTATGGTTCTTCTTTATAAGCTGCTGTGCAAATAGATAAGGGGAGAGGTCTGTCTTCTCGTGCATATTGATCGCTTCAGCTTTCACACTGCCGATAAGCTTTATACGAACCAGTTCATTGCGCATATCTTCTGCAGTATTGAGTGCTTTTATCCGGTAGTTTTCCTTCTTCAGGATCATCTCAAAGGTTTGCGCTACATCATCTGGGTCATCATCCAAAATGTTAAGCTCGTTGAAGAGTTTGTCTTCAAATTCGCCTCCGGCAGAGGGCAGATAGAATCTCCACTTGATACCATCGGTAAGGATGCTGATAGCGGATTTGTGGTAGGCATTGTAGAGGTGAAGTTGAGTCTCTCCGGCTATGAGGTCAGAATCGAGCTTTCCTGGGGTCTTTACTTCGATAAAGACTTCTGCTCCCTCTGAGGTCTTCTCCGGAATGAACAGTGCTACATCCACGCGACCTGTTACGTCCTTGGTGATATTCTGTTGCGGTAAGCGTTTTACCCTGTATTCTGTATTAAACTCATCAGGATTCCAAACATTCCATCCCAAAGCAAGACACAGCCTTCCCACCAAGGAAAAACGAACATGCTGTTCGTCTTTAAAAGCCCCATCCTTTAGTAATAAACGGATATCTTCAATGATCTGTTTCATTAATGCCTCACAGCCAGATTTGTCTTTTTCACAAGCAAATGCACAGTGGATTTCTGTCAACCCAAAAATCTGTCTCATCCTTGCTCATCCTGATTTGTCAGCATACAGGGTAGTGCTTTCCTGGCTCTGGATCAATGATCACATCTGGAACAAGGAGATAGCATGACCGAAGCATTGATGAACCGAATCAAAGCTCAGTTAGTCAGACATGAGGGTCTGAGACTGAAGCCATATCGCTGCACTGCAGGCAAACTGACTATCGGTATCGGCCGCAATCTCGATGATCGAGGTATCTCTCAGAAAGAGGCTTATGCCATGCTGGAGAGAGATATCCAAGATTGCGAGCAGTGGCTGATCGATGAGATACCTGAGATTTACAATAAACTCGATGAGGTCCGCCAGTCGGTGCTGCTGAACATGTGCTTCAATCTTGGTATCAAGGGTCTTTTAGGTTTCAACAACACCTTGGCTTTTATTAAAGCTGGAGACTGGGAACGAGCCGCCAATGGCATGCTTGCCTCCAAGTGGGCGAAGCAGGTGGGAATGAGAGCGATAGAGCTTTCTGAGCTGATGCGGAAGGGCAAGTGATACCTATCCCGGTCGAAACGGATGCCATGCTCGCCATCCTCAATCTACCCAAGGAGATGGCTAACAATTGCATCTTCAAGGAGCATCAGGGACTGGTTCTGGAGATGATCCACTCACTGGTTCTGCAGGAGCACTATGATCGTGCAACTCACGAAGACTTGCCGGAAGAGGAGCCTCTGCTCGTTTCTTTTCGTTTTGGGTTTTCATTTCTGATGCTACACAGTACTTGTGAGTTTCTCAATTTGAAGACCCTGGGAGAGGGAATAGTCAAGACCGTAGGATTAGACCAGTCTGCCACTGAACTGCTCACAGGGAGCGAAATAGACGCATTCAAAGCCAACCTTGAGCTGAGAGCACTGACCGTTTTGAGTTCCTATCTCAATCAATCTGGTCTGGATCGCTTGAACGAACTTAAGCCCAGACAGCCTCGCCTGATCCGGGTGGGGGTTATCTGAAATGAATAGAACGCAGATGACGCAGATCGAACGGATTGACGCAGAGTTATGTATCTTAATGGCCTTCTACCGGAGTTGCCATGCCTGAGCAGAACTCCTCACTCGATGAGATCATGATAGAAGTTTACCGGGCTATCTATGCTGCCTTAGAGAGCCGACTGCATCTGATCGGGTCTGTGATCGATGCCGAGTCCCGCAAGGAGATACTGGCACAGCAGATCTATGACAAGGGTGACTTCTATGGTAATACAGGCTATCTGCTGCAGACTACCGATACAGCTATGATCCTGAGAGTTGGCTCGAATGTGAGACACGAGCCTTTCGTTTTGGGTGGTAAAGTGCCTTCCTGGACTCCGATCGCTCCACTAATTGCTTGGGTCGAACGCAAGCACCTGTCTTGGACTGATAAAGAGACAGGTAAAGCTCTGACCGTAGCCGAGATCGCCTATCTCATCCGGGGCAAGATCAAGCGGGAAGGCATCGCCGCCCGTAATGTATTCGCTTCTGTCATAGCTAACCGGGAGCAGTGGATCTATCAGCAGTTGAATGATATCGAGGTGAGCCTGTGACCGCTCTTGAGAAGTACCAAGCCGAACGCAGCCGCATCTCTGAAGCTTTGAAACTGGCAGGAGTGGCTGAGATACTCTACAACAAGGACAACATCCCCAAGAACCTGCCTTGTGCTATCCTGATCCTCGATTCCGAGACAGGCAAGCACGGCACTTCCCGGCAGTATGTGGACACCGATATTGCCTGGACTGTGTTCCTGATCGTCAATGCCCAGAACGTATCCGACCCAGACTCAGAGCTATACTCACTCAAGGAGAAGTTCAGGAGTTACTACCAGAAGCTGATGAACCGAGACTTGCCCAGTGTCGAGTATTATACGAGCCGCATTGATGGCACACGCTTGGTACGCATTGCCAAGATCGACTTGCTGAAAAGCGGCACCGGAGCTGGTTCATGAGAGTGATGCGTTTAGGTGCTTATAATCTGGCAATCAGCTCCGCAAGTGATCTTCTGGAGAGTAAGTACAAACCCGAACCCATAGATCTATCCAAGTATCAGCGGATCGGCAAGCAACTGATCTCCAAGGCTGCCGAGACCAAGAAAGTCGTCTCTCAGCCTTACTCGATGAGCAATCTGCTCAATCTCCTGGATACCGATGAGTACCACTCCGGCTGCATCGATGCTCTGACGATGGCTACGATCATGCAGTTCGACTGCAAGAACAGCCAGGTTAAGGCCTGGATGGTTGATGCCGAGTTCCCTGCCTGTGAAGACCAGACGACCATCCTGGCAGAACTGATGAAGTTCTATCTCGCCTGTGGGAATGGCTTTCTGATTAAGATGAGGAATGCTCAAGGTGAGTGGATGGGACTGGAGAGGATGCTGCCCTCTGAAGTGCAGATAGTGGAGAACTATGATGAGTTTGGCTTCTTCAAGCCCAACTACATCCAAGTAAAGAACAACCAGAAGAAGGACTTCGCCTACGAGGATATCATCCACGTGAAGAAGTCCACACATAGGTCAAATGCCTGGGGCCTGGCTTGCCTGCCCATAGCCATTAACATTGAGATCTTGGGTGAGATCAAGACCTTCGATTACAACAACTTCAAGAACGGCCTGATGATCGACTATTTCGTGATCGTGGAAGGTGGAACGCTTAGAGACGGAACCGTAACAGATGAGCAGGGCAATGAAGTGCTGACCGATGCTTATACCGAGATCGAGAAAGCACTAACCGAGGTCAAAGGCAATGCCAAGAGCCACTCCACAGTCCTGATCGAAAGTGAGAGTAGGGATGTGAAGATACGCCTTGAACCACTCAGACAGCAAGACCGGGAAGGCGGCTTCCTTGGGCTCAAGAAAGACCTTAGAGAAGGCATCCTCGCTTATCACCGAGTACCTGCCAGGATAGTGTCACAACTTATCCCTGGGCAGCTTGGTGGCGATAATAGTAGCGATATGCGGATGTTCTACCAGTTCGTGGTCAGACCGCTGCAGAATCGCCTCGCTTTGGCTCTGGCGAACGAGTTCAACTTTGACTTCGGCTGGAACGTAAAGCCGGAAGACTTCAACTTCGGCAACCTAACCGAAGCTCTGCAGACAGCTGATGAGCAACTCTTCATGCAGAATCGGAACTTTGGGTCTTAAGAATATGCACAACTACATAACTGACAAACAGCTAAACAACAATACCAAAGGAGGTAGCGTGAATCGTAAACGCACCATTCTCAAGGGAGAACTCCGCAACGTGGAAGTCGAGTTAGTCTCGCTTCTGTTCGATGAGATGACTCCCGCCAATCAGAAGGGCTTTGTGGTCAAGAATGCCTCAGGCAGAAGCTTTGAACACAAGATCAACTCCACCAAGTTCAAGAGTGAAACGAGTGGCACTCAGGGACGGCTTTACGTCACTCTAATGGAACCCAATATCCACGATTCCCAAGGTGACTATTACACCCGGGAAGAGATTCAGAAGTCCTGTGATCACTTCGCCAAGCACGGCTTAGTCGGCAAGTGCGATGTGAACCACAACATGCAACCCGTACCGGAGTTTACCGTAGTAGAGAACTACATCCTCAAGACAAGTGACAGAGAGCATTTTCCCGATGCTAAAGTTGGCTCTTGGGTGCAAGTCCTCAAGTGTGAAGACCTCACAAGTGATCTCTGGCAGAAGGTCGAGAAAGGCGAGTTCAATGGAGTTTCCATCTATGGACGAGCTGATGACTACCGCAATGCGGAAGCCAGCCTTGCCGAGATCAAGAACGAGCTCAATAGCCTGCGTAAGGTAGCGGAGCATAACAACAACTCCGAGCTGCAGAAGGGCATTACCGCCATCACTGAGAAGATCAGTGAACTGGAGAAGGGTAATCCGAATCTCCAGCTTGGTGATGCCATCCACAGCATTGAGAAGAGCCTCAAAGACCTCTCCGTCACCATGAGCAGAGCCATCTCCAAGTCTATACCCGGAGAGCCGGACAGCAATCAGCAAACCACTGATCGTGAAGTCAGCATCGACGGCAACAAGATCATGGTCAAGGCCAGCCATCGTGAGATCTACAAAGGCATCTCCGACGTGGACTCCGGCAAGGCCATGAACATCCTGACAGCCAACACCACTTCTCTGTTCATCGATGAGGTGATCGGAAGCCAGCCGGGAGATACCCTCTCGGATATCTCAGTATTGCCACTGCTGAAAGACGAGAAGATTGACGTCGGATTGATCGATGACTTGGTCTTCAAGAACTCCCTCGATGGCGCTCTGACCGCTCAAAACGTGAGTACAGCCGATCTATCCGTTCCTACCGGGATACTCAATGCTGAGTTCACCTTAGGTAGGGATGTGGTCGAGTTCTACAAGGACAAGTACGGTGAAGATGCTTTCGGAGCCTATGTGGAGAACCACATCGCCAAGAAGACTGAGAAAGCCATCCGTCTGCTTCTCTTCAAGGGTGATCGGGCCTCTGCCACCGCCAAGATCAAGGCTCTGGATGGAGTGGTCAAACTGGCTACCACAGCCACCGACGTCACCAACCTCTCCAAGACCACCTACACCGATTGGGCGAAACGCTTCGAAGCCGCTCTGCTGGCTTTCTCTGACGAGATGCTGGAAGAGCAGGAGAACTTCAAGTTCTACGTAGCTCACAAGGATCTGATCCGTATCCGGGCCGAACTCGCCAAGCGTGAGACCGGAGCCGGAGATCGTCTGCTGCTTGAAGGCGGCAACGTTTCTTTTGCGGGTATCCCGGTCAAACCCCGTCTCATGGATGCCGATTACATCATCGGCGGTCTGCCCAAGTTCATTATCGTCGGCTATCGCACTGATGCCGAACTCAAAGTCGAACACCACGGAAGCGATTGGAAGTACCACTGGTACATCCGCATTCGGCCCGGCATCACCTACATCTCCGGCTTCGTGAAAGTGTTCAAGTTAACCACCTAAGCAAGAACCAGATAAAGGAGTATCTATGGACTTCATCATCGCCAATCAGGAGTTTTTCCTGGGTCTGATCTCGGCTCTGGTAGTCTGGATCATATCCCGCACTACCGGCACGCTGATCGACAAGGCCAAGGTCAACTCGGCTCTGGCTATCATCCTGGACATCATCCAGGATATCAAGATCAACCCTGCCACCAAGGACCTGGACGACTATGCTAAGAAGCAGTTGGCGGTGGAGCGGGCTACTAAGTCCCTCCCGGCCAAGCAGACCAATGTCATCCTCAAGGTCTTCGGCACCATCGGAGGAGCCATCGAATACGTGTTCCACAACCGCAAATGGCTCTTTAGCATAGGCAAGGCGATCAAAGGGGTGTTCTGATGCCCCAGCCTATTTCGCAGCCTACCTATCCCTCCAACATGACCGAGGGTGACCTGAGCTTCAGCAAGCTCATGGATGTGTTGATTGCCGATTTCGTTTACTTCGGGATCGGCACCTACGACCAATTATCCATAGAGACGCTGTATGCCACTCAAGCCTCGGTCAAGACGGAACTAAGTACCAACTTCGACCTACTTGGTGAACTGGCCGAGAAACCCGGTAAGACGGACTCTAAGCTGACCAAGCTCAAGACCCGCAACTATACCATCCCGGGCAAGCGTACCAACACCATCGAGCTTAACATCTCCGGTCTTTCTACCAAGCAGAAGAACTTCCTGGAGAGCACCCTGTTCATGGGTAAGGACAC